>ERZ777306.1890-NODE-1890-length-29908-cov-35.506214_pt1 | contig 29908 bp, 20 predicted proteins | sample MGYA00374966_ERZ777306 | MGnify/ENA primary metagenome ERZ777306 (study PRJEB29329, sample SAMN06343882) | mouse gut metagenome | isolation source: Mouse cecum | place: Austria: Vienna | collected 2014-11-15 ... | reverse complement strand
CTCTCCATAGAAATAAAAAATTGTTACTGCTGGATTTGGTGCGGTTGCCCTATTTTTATGTACTTTTGTAGATATAATTATAAGTACCTAAGACTGAAAAGATGATAGTTGTAAGAGACACAGAGACATTGAAAGGGAAAAAGCTGGTAGCCACTATCGGCTTTTTCGATGGAGTTCATCTGGGACATCGTTTTCTGATCCATGAGCTGAAGCAGGTGGCCGAAACCGCCGGATTGCCTTCCGCCGTCATCACGTTTCCCGAACATCCCCGGGCAGTCCTGCATACCGACTATCAGCCGAAGTTGCTCAACTCGTTCGAAGAGAAGCTGAAACATCTGGCGTCCACCGGGATCGATTATTGTATTGTGTTAGACTTCACTCTCGAACTATCCCGCCTGACGGCAAAAGAGTTTATCACTACCGTATTAGCAGACCGGTTGCATGTAGATACTTTGCTGATCGGTTACGACCACCGTTTCGGGCATAACCGCGAAGATGGTTTCGAACAGTATGTAACGTATGGAAAGGCTTGCGGCATACGGGTTATCAAGGCCTCGCAATATAGCGAGGGGGAGGCGGCCGTCAGTTCTTCCGAGATACGGAAACTTCTTTCGGAATGCCGGGTGGAGGAGGCGGCTCATCTGCTGACTTATCCTTACGGGCTAAGAGGGAGCATCATCAGCGGATATAAAGTCGGCCGGAAATTAGGTTTTCCGACTGCCAACATCCAGGTGGACGAGCCTTTCAAGGTCATTCCGGGCATCGGTGTATATGCCGTCCGGGTGTATCTGAACGGACAGCGTTACAAGGGAATGCTGTATATCGGCAACCGCCCGACACTCGATAACGGAGACAACATTACACTGGAAGTAAACATCCTCAACTTCTCCGGCGACATCTACAATAACGAACTGACAGTCGCGTTCATACACCACGTACGAGGCGACATCAAATTCGACACCCTCGACCAACTGATCGACCAACTGAAGAAAGACAGGGAGACGGTGGATAGAATATTAACGGAATAATCAGAATAGTTTCCATGGATAAAATATAAGAGTAATTGACAATATACAAATAAGAATATATCATGTATTACGACGCAATAGACCTATTAAAAGGGATGATTTCACGTTCTTCTTTCAGCAGGGAAGAGGGAGAAGTGGCGGATTTTCTCGGACAAAGTTGGGAAAAGGCCGGGTATAAAGTGAACCGGAAGGGGAATAACCTGTGGCTGATTGCTCCGGGCTTTCATCCGGAGAAGCCTACTTTGCTGCTCAATTCACATATCGACACCGTGAAACCGGCTTCGGGCTGGACCAAAGATCCGTTTAAACCGGAGGAGACGGAAGACGAACGCCTGTATGGCCTCGGCAGCAACGATGCCGGCGCGAGCGTGGTATCTCTTTACGAGGCATTCAGGGTGCTATCCGGGAAGGAACAACCGTACAACCTGATTTTCCTGGCTTCATGCGAAGAAGAAGTTTCCGGCAAGAACGGGCTGGAAAGCGCCCTTGCCGACCTTCCCCCTATCGCATTTGCCGTCGTTGGCGAACCGACCGGCATGCAGCCAGCCGTAGCCGAAAAAGGACTGATGGTCCTGGATTGCGTGAACACCGGCAAAGCCGGGCACGCCGCCCGGAACGAAGGGATCAATGCGATCACGCTTGCCATGAAAGATATCGAGTGGTTCAACACCTATCAGTTCCCGGAAAAAAGCGATTTCCTCGGACCGGTGAAGATGAGCGTCACGATCATCCATGCCGGGACACAGCACAATGTCGTTCCCGACCGCTGCGAATTCACCGTCGATATCCGGACGAACGAATTCTATCCCAACGAAAAACTGTTCGAACTGATCAAGCCCCTGGTCGGCTGCGAAATAAAAGCCCGCAGTTTCCGCCTCAACTCCACCCGTACGGATTTGCAACATCCGTTCATACGCCGTGCCGTTATGATGGGAAAAGAGCCTTTCGGTTCGCCTACTTTAAGCGACCAGGCACTGATGCACTTCCCTTCCGTGAAGATCGGACCGGGAAACTCCGCCCGTTCCCATGCCGCCGACGAATATATCGGTTTGATGGAAATACGGGAAGCAATAGACACCTATATCAAGTTGCTGGATCAATTGAAAATTGACAATGGACAATCATGAAAGACCTCTTCGGAACCATCGGCACCCGCTACCTGATTGCCATCCTGAACCTGGCGCTGATCTTTATCAATGCCAAAGTATTGGGAGCGGAAGGACTCGGTCTGGCCGGACTGATCCTGGCGGCAGTGGGGATCGCAACCATGTCCTGCGGAATACTGGCAGGCAACACGATTGTCTATTTCATGAACCGCTATTCCATGCAGGCCGTATTTTGGTCCTCTTATTGCTGGACACCGGCCGGGGCGGGTATCGCTTGCGGCTGTATGGCTATTGCCGGACTGCTCCCCGAAGGGTATGCTCTTGATATTTATATCCTTTCGATCCTCACCTCGCTGGTAGCGGCCAACTCCCGTTTCCTGCTGGGGAAGAATCAGATTTTCGGGTTCAACCTGACCTTTGTCCTGCAAGGAGGATTGTTATTCTTTGTGCTGCTATTCCTCTATTACGGATTGGAGATACAGGATGTTAACGCCTACCTGTGGGGAATGTATCTCACGAACGGGGCCGCATTCTTCGTCAGCCTGCTCCTGCTCCTGCCCTTCCTACGCAAAAAAGAGGCTGATCCCCGTAAAGGACGCTCGCAATACGCACTTTTGCAAGAAATGTTTGCCTACGGGCTTTGGGGGAGTGCGGATAATATCGCCGAGATTCTGACCACTCGCCTCAATTACTTCCTGGTCAAACGGTTTGCCGGGTTGGGAAGTGTCGGGCTATTGGACGCAGGAACCAAGATTTCCGAGAGCGTCTGGCACATCAATCGCAGCATCGGTTTCATCGAGTACAGCCGCGTTGCCCAGACAAACAATCCTTACGAGCAAAAACTGATTACGCTCCGGTTCTTCAAGCTTACCTTTTGCGCCGTCACGCTTGCGACCGGTTGCATTCTCCTGATACCGGAATGGGTGTACACGGATTATCTGTTCAGTGCCGAGTTTGCGGGGATGCGCAAAGTCATAACAGGGCTGGCAGCCGGAATCATCGCACTGGCCTGCAACAGCATTTTGAGCCAATATTTTATCGGGAGTGGAAAAATACGCTACAGCGCAGGAAGTTCTTTTGTCGGTTTGACAAGCCTGCTTATTTCCGGTTATCTGCTGATTCCTCTTTACGGAGTGGTCGGATCGGCCATTAGTTCCAGTATCTCTTTCAGCGCCATGCTGATATTCTCGATGATTATCTTCTGCCGGAAAACGGGAACCCGGTTAAGGGAATTTCTTCTTAATAAGGAGGATGTGAGATTCGCACTCCGGAAGCTCCGGCCGACGCATGACGGGAGTCAACCCTGACGCACCTCCGGCTTCTGCCCTGACGCAACCCCTGCGTCAACCCTGACGCACCCCTTACGTCAATCCAGCCAAGGCGCCGGATTCAATTTCGTTTTCTCTTTCCAGAGCTGGAAATGAAGGATCGTAGCATTGCCATCCTCTGTATCGGTAAAGATCTTGCCGATTGCCTGGCGGGTGCTCACCTTATCGCCTGCCTTTACATAGACCTGGCTCAGGTTACTGTAAACCGTCAGATAGTTACCATGCCGGACAATGACCGAGTTATTATATCCCGGAACGACGAACACGCGCGTCACCTCGCCGTTGAACACGGCACGGGCGTCCGCACCCGGAGAGGTCTGGATGTCGATACCGCTGTTATTCGTGCGGACATACTTCAACTCCTGATGTTGCTGTTCGCCAAAGAAGGCGACAATCGTATGGCGGCCGGACACAGGGTAAGGCAAGCGCCCTTTATTGCCCGCGAAATCATCAGACAGGCGTTTCTCGGCTTTCGTCATGGCATAACCGCCTTTGGTGTCGGCGACACGTTCTTCACGGGCCGGTTCCGTCTCCGGCTTCGCTTCGGGAACTTTCTTTCCGGAAGCGGCAGCCTTTTCACGGGCCAGGCGGTTCCGTTCGGCACGGGCCGCCCGTTCGCGGGCGGCTTTTGCTTCGGCCTCGGCGCGCGCGATTTCTTCGGCTATCTGCTTTTCGATCTGGCGGTTCAGGGCGTCGGCCTGTTTCTGTTTCTTTTTCAGGTCGGCCTGCAACTGCTTCTGTTTCTTGCTTAATTGCTGTACTTCCTCTTTCTGGCTCGATTCTTCGGCAACGAGTTTACGGCTTTCATCTTCACGTGCGCCCAACAAGGCGTTCTTTTCGGCACGTGTCTTTTCCAGTTCTTTCTGCTTGTCGGCAATCTCTTTTTGTTTGTCGATGATTTCGGAAGCTTGCCTTTTCTGCCAGTCGGCATACTCGCGGAGGTAACGCATACGGCGAAGGGACTGGGCAAAATTGTCGGCAGAGAGGATAAACAGCAACTTATCCTGCGAACTGCGGCGTTTGTATATGCTCTGAACCGATTTTCCGTAATTCTGCCGTTTGTTGCCCAACTCCTTTTCCAAGCGGGAGATATTGCGGCGGGAGGCGGCTATCTGTTTATCTATTTCCCCGACCTCCTGATTCAGCAAGTTAATGACCTGTTTACGGGAAAGAATCTGTTTGGAGAGCAGGTTCAGGCGGTTCAGCGAGTTTCGCGCCGACTGCCGAGTCTCGTCCAACAGTTGGCTGGTCATCTCGATCTCGGCAAGTGCGGCTTTACGCTGCTTTTCAAGTTCGCGTACTCTCGCCGAGTTCTGTGCGGAAACAGAACCGATCGACAGTACGAATATGACGAACCAAAAGTATTTCATCTTACATTTTAGTATTGCTCAACGACTTGATGATCTGCGCCAGCGTGATACGTTTATATTTGGCAGGAATGGAAAAATCCATTTTCACCGGCACATCCGTCTGCATACGGGAGAAATGCAACGTAATCCCCCCTTGCGAAGCACCTTCCTTCATCACCTGCACATCCATCTTCATGGGGAACGGCTGCCCGTCTGCCAAGCGGAAATCGGCATAATCCCATTGCAGGGCATAGCGATCCGAAGGCTCGGTGATGCAGGTCGAAAGAATCTTCTCCTCCCCGTCCGCCATGAAGGTGTACAACAGCCCCATCACATCCTTCACCCGTATTTCGGCTGCGGGTCCGTCCTGTTTCAACTTAAAACGGTTATACTGCTTCGGGCTGATTCCTTGCTGCCCGGGAAGAAACAACTGGTTGGTGAAAAGCGCCTGCAGATTATAGAAGTTGAACTCGATCGGCGTCTGCCCCTTCAGGTTGGCATAATTATCGGCTACGTAGCGTTTGTTCATGCGGTCAATCACCTTCACGCTGTCCACACTGATCTCGGCACGGAAAACTTCGATACCTAAAAAAGGTTGGACGGACAACTGGAAGGCACTGTCTTTTACCATTTTCAGGTCCACACGCGAGCTCATATTATTGCCCGGCAAGTTCAAGTCCACATTCAGACGTGCGGTCAGGGTTTCATACCTGAACGCCTGTTCCTGCATAAGCGTAAAAAACTCGTTATGCGTTTTCGCTCCGCCCGCTTCGACCGTCCCGACTTTCTTTGTCGATTTACAGCCCGTAAACGACAGGGCGATAAAAAGGATCAGCGCAGAGACAAGGCTAATCTTATTCATTCTTGACCTCCTCTTCTTCTATATAGGTTCCTTCTGCGATCTTACGATCCAGTACGTCGCTCACTTTCCCCATCTCCTTCGCTTTCTTCCACTGTTCGAGCGCCTTTTCCTTGTCGCCGCTCATAAAGAGGATATCACCGTAGTGGTCGACCAGTTCGGAGCTCTTGGTGGTATCGTTGGCAAGCGCGCTCTCGATGTATATCTTGGCAAGCGTATAGTTTCCCTGCACAAAGAATATCCAGGCATAGGTATCGAGGTAAGTCGAATTGTTCGGTTCCAACTTGACCGCCTGCGCACTCATCCGTTCCGCCTTTTTCAGGTCTTTCTTTTCCAACGAAAGGAAATAGGCGTAATTATTGAGGACAACTACATTCTTGTCGTTGTACTTCAATGCTTCGTCATACGCTTTATAGGCTTCCGGCATATTCTTGATCTGATAGTAGATATCGCCGATCTGTCCGTAGAAGTCAGACTTCAGCCCTACGTTCGTTTCCGGGATAATCTCTAAGCCCGCTCTGTAGGTGTCCAGTGCATCCTGATACTTCTCCTGCTGGAAATAAGCGATCCCAAGATAAAAGTAATACTCCGGCGCATCAGGAAAAAGTTCCTGGCAACGGGTACAGATACGGATCACTTCGGGAATGTCTTCCGACTTCAACGCCAGGTTCAGGAGTTGTTGCCAGGCGGCAGCATCCGACGGCTCCATCTCGGTGATCAACTGGAACTGGAATCGGGCCTCGTCAGTCTTCCCCTGGGCAATCAGCAAGCTGCCGTACATCTGTTTCAAGTCGATATCTTCGGGATGTTGTTCAATCAACGTCTGGAAAAGGGCATTCGCACTTTCCGTCCCTTTCTTCGTCTGCTGCAACTTAAGGATATAGCGGGACAGGATACCGACTTTCGTATCGACATCCAGTTTTTCGTTTACCAGCGCATTGCGTATCTGCGTTTCGGCGGCATCCTTATCGCCCACGGCTTCGTAGTAGTTTGCCATGGAGACGATGTAATAGGGGCTCTCCGGATCGATGGTATGTGCCTTCTGATAGTATTTCAAGGCTTTGACGGTATCGTTCTTCTCCAGGTGCAGATCCCCCAGGATGATCTGATAGCGGGACTCCATCGGGAACTTGTCGGCGAGCTTTTCCACCTCTCTGAACGCATTATCGTTTTGATCCAACGCATTATAGAGCTTGTATTTCTGCATGGAAAGCGCTTCGTTCATGCCGATAGACGACTCGAGGGCATCGTAAGCATCGATCGCCTTTCCGATTTCACCCTCCTGCGTAAGCGCATCCGCCAGATAATAGTTCAACTCCGGCTTTCCGGGATAATCTTTCACCAACTTCTCATATTCCTCTGCCGCTTCACCGAACATACCGAGGTTGCGGCTCATCGTGGCCAACGCCAACCGGTAGGTAAAATTATCGGAACTGTAAGCCACCGCACGCCGCAACATTTCCAGTGACTTTTCCGGACGGTTCAGTTGGGCATAAAAGGAAGAAAGTTCGTATAACACAGCCGACGCAGTCGAATCGATCGCCAGACAATGGTTAAAGGCGTCATAAGCGGCATCGAATTTTCCGGCTGTCTTCAGGTTCAGCCCTTCGTAGAAGAAATAATCGAATTTTCGCTGATCTGCGGCACTCACCTTAATAGCTTTCTGCGGTATCTCCACCTTCGCATCCTGCTCCTGCGCCCTCAACGCCAATGGACTCCCGACCAGAAATAAGAAAAGAAATATCGAGATCAAAGACTTTAGCATCACACCCATAACTTTCAATTTTCAATTATTCTTTCCCCGTATGCCCGAAGCCTCCGGCACCCCGTTCGGTATCGTCCAGCATTTCCACCGGCTGCCAGGCGACCTGGCTGTGGGTTGTGATCACCATCTGGCAAATACGTTCCCCATCGTTAATGGTAAAGGGTTCGGATGAGAGGTTTATCAGGATGATGCCGATCTCGCCGCGATAGTCTGCATCGATAGTGCCCGGCGTGTTCAGCAATGTAATGCCATGTTTCAATGCCAGGCCGCTACGGGGGCGCATCTGTGCCTCATAGCCTTCGGGCAACGCGATATATAATCCGGTCGGAATCAGTTTCCGTTCAAGGGGTTTCAAAACTACCGGTTCCATCAGATTTGCACGGATATCCATTCCTGCCGACAACGGAGTCGCGTATCCGGGCAGCGGATGATGTGACTTATTTATGATCTTTACTTCCATAAACTCTTTTATTTCCGGGCAAATTTACACAAATATCCCTGATTACCATCTCCGGGAAGTTCCATTATTCTTTAAATTATACTAAGTACACCTATATGAACCGGAGCATTTTTGTCCATAACAAGGTACTTTTTCTTCAAAACAAGCAAGAAAAGTACGAAAAACAAGCAGAAATATTTGCAAACATCCCCATCTTGCAGCTTTCTTCACCCGGGTGTAGCCGCTTTAAACACCCGGATGTTCCTGTTCCGGACATCCGGGTGTCCGCGTACAATCTATACTAATAAAATGATTGACAGACGCTTATCTAACAAAATAAAGGCTATGGCTTTTTAGGGGACAGGTGATAGAGGTGTGATAGATGTGTGATAGATAAATACAACATCTATCACACGATGACATCCTGATTATCAACACTTAAACAGCGAAGTGTGATAGAGTGACAGAGGATTTCGAAAAACAGTATGTATAGCCACTCTCTGTTCTTTCCCAATATGAACCATAAATCATCATTTCTCTACCCGTATTTCCACCATGGCATCCGGCAGACCTTCCGCTGTAGCTTTTAACCGGATGGAGCCTGCCTTACCCGTGTTTTGCACGACAGCCATTGCCTTTCCATAGAAAGCATGGCGTTCCGGTTTCTTGAGGCTGACGGGATCGTTTTGGTCGCCGTTGTCCGTTCCGGCAATGAAACCGTCCCCTTCAACCGTGAAACGAATCAGGTTATTGGCATCCGGCACTAAGTTTCCATCTTTGTCCTGTATTTCCACGGTTACGAATGAAAGATCCGTTCCATCGGCGTGCAAGGCGGAACGATCGGGGAGCAGTACGATCCGGGCAGGTTCGCCGGCCGTATGGATTTCACGCGTAAGCACTTCCTTACCGTTTTTACGGGAAACGGCTTTCAATGTACCTGACATAAAAGGGACACGCCAGCATACATGGAAAGCATCGTCCGGTTTGCTCTTGGTTCCCAAGCTCTGGCCGTTCAGAAAAAGTTCCACTTCATCCGCCTGGTTATAGTAAGCCCAGACATCGACAGGTTCTCCTTCTTTCCAGTTCCAGTGAGGGAAAAGATGAAGAACCGGTGTGTCGGTCCATTCGCTCTGGTACATATAATATACATCTTTCGGAATACCAGCCAGATCGACAATACCGAAAAAGCTGCTACGGCTCGGCCACCAATACGGTGTCGGTTCGCCCAGATAGTCGAAACCTGTCCAAATAAACATACCTGAAACATAAGGCAGCCGTTTAACTTCCCGCCAAGTGACTTCGTGAGTCGAGCCCCAGGGTACATGGCAATTGTCATAAGCCGAACAGAGATGTTCGGGACGGTCGAAACGATCCCGCCAGGTGTTCGGCCAGACATACATCGAATCGGATGGCATCTGGTAGTAGCCGCGCGTCATCAGGGCGGAAGTAGATTCGCTGACGATTAACTTCTTGCCCGGGAAATTTTGCGGGAACGGCTCGTAATTCTTTTCGTGATAGTTGAATCCCAATATATCCAACGCATTCGAACGGAAGATCAGGTTACCCGGTGTGGCTTCGTTGTTGGCAGCAGTGACAGGGCGCGTCTTATCCAGGCGCTTGACGATTGCCGCCAGCGAATGGGCGATCAATCCCTGTACGCTCATGGCGGTATCGGACAAAATCTTGTCATCTACAGGATGTCCAGCATTGAGGATCAGGTTGGCGGCTTCCAGACTCAAGGTGTCGGCATCGGCATGCTGCCATTGCTCCAGCACTTCGTTTCCGATGCTCCACATAAAAACGGACGGGTGGTTACGGTCGCGCAGAATCTGGTCTGTCAAGTCTCTTTCATGCCATTCGTCGAAATATTGGGCATAATCGTACGGCGATTTTCGTTTCCGCCACATGTCGAAAGCCTCGTCCTGTACCAGCAGCCCGATCCGGTCGCATATGTCGAGCAACTCGGGAGCCGGCGGGTTATGGCTGGTGCGGACGGCATTGGCACCCATGTCTTTCATCATTTGCAGTTGACGTTCGAGTGCCCTCGGGTTGATCGCGCTTCCGAGGCATCCCAGGTCATGATGCAGGCAGACACCCAATATTTTAGTCGGTTCTCCGTTCAGAGAGAATCCTGTATGCTCGTCCCAATCGAACTTACGTATGCCGAATGTGGTTTGATAGCGGTCCGTCAGTTTATTGCCGACTTTCACCTCGATTATGGCGGTATACAGATAAGGATTCCGGATGCTCCATAGTTCCGGATAGAACATTTCTATTGTGTGTGTAATGACTTTCTTCCCTCCTGCGGCTAATTCGGCTGGAGAAGATGTCTCGTAGAGAACCTTTCCTTCCCTGTTTTGTATCAGGGTAGAAACTTCCACAGTTACATCGGATGCATCGTTTTTCAGGGTCGTTTCAATTTCGACCGTGCTCTTGTCCGCATTAATGACTGGCGTAGTGATATTTGTCCCCCAGTTATCCACATGGACTTGTCCGGTTTTCACCAACCATACATTCCTGTAAATGCCGGAACCCGAATACCAGCGGGAGTTCGGTTGTTCGCTGTTATCGGCCTGGACAACCAGAACATTCTCCTCCTTACCATAATTCAGATACGGCGTCAGGTTGTAACGGAACGAGACATACCCGTTGGGGCGGAAACCTAACATGTGTCCGTTCAGCCAGACCCTACTGTTCCGGTAAACACCGTCGAAATCAATATAGATCACTTTTCCTTTGTCGCTTTCAGGCAGTTTGAAATGTTTCCGGTACCACCCCATTCCACCAGGCAGCGCACCGCCTCCGGGAGTCGCCGGGTTATCGAGGGAGAAATCCGCTTCGATGCTCCAGTCGTGAGGCAGGTTCAGAACTCGCCAATTGCTGTCATCCGTACCGGGTGCGGAGGCATCGGCTTGCTTTTTAGTCAGGGCAAAGCGCCATTCCTTGTTAAAAGATATTCTCTCACGGCCTTTTTCCTGTGTGGCACATGCGGCAAGAAACAGGCAAACCAGGGCAAATACGGATAGTCTCATACGTGTATAGTTAACTCGTTTATATTATACAAAGGTAATACAAAAGAGCCTAAAAAATGCGGGAAGAATATACAAAATAAAGGGGTATATCGTTATAATATCATACATTTGTAGGGATGAACCCGTGTGTTCATCCTCAAAAAAGAAAGATAAAACTATGGCAGTAAAGAAAGACAGAGTGCTTTGGGCAGACGATGAGATAGATTTGTTAAAGCCCCACATCCTTTTCCTGCAGGATAAGGGATATGAAGTGATTCCGGTAATCAGCGGGCAGGACGCCATCGAATGCTGCAAGGAAGAATCGTTCGACATCATTTTCTTAGACGAGAATATGCCTGGGCTGACCGGGCTGGAAACATTGGCGCAGATCAAGGCGGTCAACCCAGATGTCCCTGTCGTCATGGTGACCAAAAGCGAAGAAGAGAGCATCATGAACCAGGCCATCGGCAACAAGATCGCCGACTACCTGATCAAACCTGTCAATCCGAACCAGTTGCTCTTGTCGATCAAAAAGAATGTCCATAAGAATGTAATCATATCCGAGACGACAACTGTCGGCTATCAGCAGGAGTTCGGACGCATCGGCATGCAGATCAACGATTCGCTGACGACCGACGACTGGATGGAAGTGTACAAGAAGCTCGTCTATTGGGAGATCGAACTGGAAAACAGCCAGGTCCAGATGACCGATATGCTCCGTATGCAGAAACAGGAAGCAAACAATGCGTTCGGCAAATTTGTCAAAAAGAATTATGTGGACTGGATCCAGAATCCCGAAATCCGTCCGTTGATGAGCCCGGACTTGTTTAAAAAGAAGGTTTTCCCGATGCTCGACAACGAAGAGAAGGTGTTCTTTATCCTGATCGATAACTTCCGTCTCGACCAGTGGCGCGAAGTAAAGGATTTGCTGGCTGAATATTATACGTTCGACGAGAGCCTGTACTACAGCATCCTGCCGACCGCCACACAGTATGCCCGCAACTCGATCTTCTCCGGGCTGATGCCTCTGCAGATCGAAAAGATATTTCCGGAACTCTGGGTAGACGAAGACAGCGAGGAGGGGAAAAACCTGAACGAGGCGCCACTTATCCAGACACAGATCGAGCGGTTCCGCAAGAAATATTCTTTCTCTTACCATAAGGTACATGATTCGCAATATAACGACAAATTGCTGAATATCGTCCCTTCCCTGCTTCATAACCAGTTGAATGTAGTAGTGCTGAACTTTGTCGATATGCTCTCCCATGCCCGTACCGAAAACAAGATGATCCGCGAGCTGGCCCAGAGTGAGGCGGCTTACCGTAGCCTGACTCGTTCCTGGTTCCAACATTCAGGCACGCTGGAACTCTTCAAGCGTATTGCCGGAAAAGGATATAAAGTGATCGTCACGACCGACCATGGCACGATCCGCGTCGATAATCCGCAGAAGGTGATAGGCGATAAGAATACGAATACCAACCTGCGCTATAAGGTAGGCAAGAACTTGAATTATAATCCGAAGGAAGTCTTTGACATCCGTTTTCCCGACAAGGCGGGGTTACCTTCCCCGAACCTGAGCAGCAAATATATCTTTGCGATGAACAATGATTTCTTTGCTTATCCGAACAACTATAATTATTACGTTTCTTATTACAAGAACACATTCCAGCACGGCGGTATTTCGATGGAGGAAATGTTGATTCCTTTTATCACGATGACCGTGAAATAAAATAATGGACAACGGACAATGACAATGGACAATTGTTTTAACTTTGCAACTGAAATCCAAATTGTCAATTGTCCATTAATAAAATTATGAATACAATTAAAATCGAAAGTTTAGATACGATCCGTCAAGCAGCGAAAGAGTTTATTGCCGGGATGGATGACCGTACCGTTTTTGCTTTCCGGGGTAGCATGGGAGCCGGGAAGACCACCTTTATCAAGGCTATTTGCGAAGAACTGGGTGTAGAGGATGTTATCAACAGCCCCACATTTGCCATTATCAACGAATACCGGAGCGACGAGACTGGTGAACTGATCTATCATTTCGACTTCTACCGTATCAATAAGCTGAGTGAAGCGGAAGATATAGGCACGGAAGATTATTTCTATAGCGGCGCACTCTGTTTTATCGAATGGCCGGAAAAGATCGAAGAATTGTTGCCGGGCGACGTTGTGGAAGTTGCCATTACAGAAAATCCGGACGGTTCCCGCACCGTAGAAGTAAAGTAAGATGGAACCTACCGAATATTTTATCCTGATACTCTTTATCGCATTAGGGGTATTCTCTATTGTTGCCGCAGCCCTGAATCTCGACTGGTACTTCCAGACCAGCGGAGCCATGACTTTTGTCAAATGGCTGGGACGTAAAGGCGCCCGTATCTTCTATGTTCTTTTGGGATTGGGATTGATTGCCTGCGGGGTGACAGGGCTTGTCCTTTGGAATTAAGAATCGAAAAGAGGGTGATTCAAAACCCTTGTCCCCGTGTTTGACACGGGGACGGGACAGTTTTGACACCTACTCTTTATCAGACTATTGTAAAATCCAATTGTTTCTTTTCCAGATTAGCTTGTACTATTCTAACCGTGATATCATCCCCTAACCGGTAGATACGTTTTGTCCGGCGACCGAGCAGACAATAATTCTTGTCGTCAAACTCGTAGTAATCGTCATCGAGGTCACGCATCGGAACAAGCCCTTCGCATTTGTTCTCATTCAGTTCCACATATAATCCCCATTCGGCAACTCCGGACACGACCCCATCGAATACCTGTCCGATTTTATCTTTCATAAACTCGACCTGTTTGTACTTGATGGAAGAGCGTTCGGCATTTGCGGCAACCATTTCCATATCGGAGCAATGTGTACAATACTCTTCATACTTGTTCTTTATCACACTGCGCCCACCAGCCAGGTAACGTTCCAGTAAACGGTGCACCATTATATCCGGATAACGGCGGATAGGAGAAGTGAAGTGTGTATAACAATCCATTGCCAACCCATAGTGACCGGCATTATCTGTCGTATAATGGGCTTTCTGCATGGAGCGGATAGCCAGAGTCTCCACCAGATTTTCTTCCGCCTTTCCCTGTACGCTGTCCAGCAGATCGTTGATACCTTTAGATATATCCGTCTTTGTTCCTTCCGTACGCATCTTGTAACCGAAACGGCTGATAAATGCAGAGAAGTCTCTTAATTTCTCAGGATCCGGCTGTTCATGGATACGATAGACGAACGTTTTCTTGTTCCTATTCTTGCTCTTTCCGACAAACTCCGCTACCGTACGGTTTGCCAATAACATGAATTCTTCAATCAGCTTATTGGCTTCCTTCACCTCTTTGATATAAGTGCCAAGCGGTTTACCGGTCTCATCTATATCGAATTTGACTTCGTAACGGTCGAAAGCGATTGCCCCGTCTTTGAAACGTCGCTCACGCAGTTTCTGTGCCAGGCTGTTAAGCGCCAGAATCTCTTCCTTATAATCACCTTCTCCTGTCTCGATTATGGCCTGTGCTTCTTCATAGGCAAAACGGCGGTCGCTCTTGATAATGGTGCGGGCGATATGTGATTGTTGCACTTCGGCCTCCTTATTCAGTTCGAAGATAGCGGAAAAACAAAGTTTCTCTTCATCCGGCCGGAGTGAACAGATCTGATTACATAAGCGTTCCGGCAACATCGGGATAGTGCGGTCCACAAGATAAACAGATGTAGCACGTTTGTAAGCCTCCCGGTCTATCAAGCTTTCCGGTTTGACATAATAGGTCACATCAGCGATGTGGACCCCTATTTCCCAATTGCCGTTTTCCAACTTGCGGGCGGAAAGGGCATCGTCGAAGTCCTTGGCATCTTTCGGGTCGATCGTGAAAGTCGTAACACCGCGAAAATCCTCGCGCTTGGCTATCTCATCTTCAGGAATTGCTTCCGGTATCTTTTCCGCCGCCTTTTCTACGTTAGCCGGATATTTATACGGCAAGTCGAACTCGGCCAGGATGGCATTCATCTCCGCATTATTCTCACCGGCAGTTCCCAGAATATCGACCACCTCGCCCAGCGGGTTCTTGGCTTCTTCCGGCCATTCGGTGATACGGACGATCGCTTTGTCGCCGGTCTTGCCGCCTTTCAGTTTATCTTTCGGGATAAAGATATCGTTTGCCAATGTCTTATCCTCCGTAATAAGGAAGGCAAAGCCTTTTGTCACCTGGAGCTTACCGGTGATTGTACGCCGGCTGCTTTCCAGTATTTCAATAACCTCCCCTTCCGGATCGGCTCCTTTTCTTTTGGCATGAAGCTGTATTTTCACCTTATCGCCATTAAGCGCATGTGCAGAGTTCCGCTCTGCCACAAAGATTGGCGTCCCGCCATCTTCGGGGATAAAAGAATTCTTTCCGTTCTGGCGGCGTATAAAGGTTCCGACAGCCGTCGTCCCCCAATCGTTATAGCGATAACGCCCCCGGTCTATCTCGGAAATGAAGTTGTCAGAAGAAAGGTCATACAGGATATCCACCACCTGCAACTTCTGCACCTGGTTGGTCACGCCTATCATACTGCTGATTTGTCGATAGTTAAAGGGTTCCTTGGGAGAAGACTTGAAAACGTTGATGATAGCATTGATCATAGCCTCTTTCTTCATCCGTTTGTTTTCGCCTCTGGAGTTGTTTTTCTTCTTCTCCGGTTTATTACTTTTCTTTTCAGATTTATTCTTAGTCATATTTCTCTTTCAATGTGTTTTACAAAGTAAACAATAAATTTTGAGAAGCTGTTTACATTTGCGATAAATAATATTCGGGAGATTTCATTCCCCGAAACTGTTGGCTCTTACACCTTTAACCCCCGGTTTGCAACAGAACACACTACCGCTTAACGGGTATTTCCGGAGCTGTTCTTCGGACAGGCCTGCACGAGCCGTTGTAATATAAAGCGTATCCATTTTTTTACCTCCGAATGCACAGGAGGCGACATTTGGTGCCGGCACTTCCACTTTTGCCAGCAACTCCCCTGTATAGGGGTTGTAACAATAAACGCCATAACCACCCCACTGGGCAACCCAAAGGTGGTCTTCACTATCTATTGCCATACCATCGGGCGCCCCCGATTCATAGGGCAAGGTAACGGCTATACCATCAAACAGGATGTCGCCGTTGTCGGCATCGTAGCGGTAGCGGGCTATTTTGCCGGTCGGCGTATCGTTGTAGTACATAAACTTCTTATTGGACGACCATACGATTCCGTTCGAGATCGTAACCTTTTGCAGTTTGGAAGTAACTGTTCCGTCGGGCGAAACGGTATATAAGGTCCCGGCTCCTTTAGGCGCACCGAAGCCCATCGTCCCGACCCACAGACGTCCGGCGGGATCGCATTTGCCGTCGTTGCAACGTACTTTGCCGTCTTTGTCGGGGATCGGAGCTATGGAAGTCGTATGCCCGTCATGCAGGTTCACCCGCACGATCTCATTTTGCAGGGCTATGATAACCGTACTGTCTGTCTCGGGAACCACCGTCGAAACCATGCGGTCGAATTTCCATGAACTACATTCTTTCGTATTCGGATGATATTCGTATAATGTCTGGCCTTCAATGTCCACCCAGAATAAGGTGTGACGTTCGGGATGCCAGATGGAACCTTCTCCAGTAGTCGCTTCAGCCTGATAGGCCAACTCTGCTGGAATCATTTCGACCTTAGGTGAGCAGGATGCCGTCATAATCAAAATAGATATTAAAACAGATGCGTTAATAAGAAAATGTTTCATGGTACAAAAAAGACTATTCTTGCCAGTTATGGATAAGTTTTATGCAAACATACTAAATAAATCCGAGATTTCCTTTAAATTAGAGCCCGAATTTATATAATCGGCTCTGATTGCCATTAATGAACAGATTTTAAATTAAGATTAAGATGAAAGAGTTGAATGAAAAAACTGCCGGCAAAGTGCTGTATCCGGAACGGATCATCCAGTTCGGTGAGGGTAATTTCCTTCGTGCATTTGTGGATTGGATTATCCAGAAAATGAATGAGAAAGTAGGTTTTAACAGCAGTGTCGTGGTGGTCCAGCCCATCGACCGGGGAATGGTCGATATGTTGAACGCACAGGATTGTTTGTACCATGTCAATCTCCAAGGGTTGGATAAAGGCGAAAAAGTAGACAGCCTTACCCGGATCGATGTGATCAGCCGTGCGTTGAATCCTTATGCGGACTTTTCCGCTTTTATGAAACTGGCCGAACAGCCGGAGATGCGTTTTGTCATTTCGAATACGACGGAAGCAGGAATTACCTTCGATCCGGCTTGCAAGTTGGATGACACGCCTGCTTCTTCCTATCCAGGCAAACTGACCCAATTGCTTTATCACCGCTACAAAACATTTAACGGAGATAAAGACAAAGGGCTGATTATCTTTCCGTGCGAACTGATTTTCCTGAACGGGCATAAACTGAAAGAAACCATTTATCAATATATCGATTTATGGCAATTAGGAGAAGATTTCAAAAACTGGTTTACGGAATGTTGCGGTGTATATGCGACGTTGGTGGACCGTATTGTTCCGGGATTTCCACGTAAAGAGATCGATTCGATTAAAGAGAAACTGCAATATAATGACAATCTGGTCGTGCAGGCGGAGATATTCCATTTATGGGTAATCGAGGCGCCTGAATCGGTTGCCAAAGAGTTTCCGGCAGACAAGGCGGGCTTGAATGTATTGTTTGTTCCGAGCGAAGAACCTTACCATCAGCGGAAAGTGACGCTGCTGAACGGTCCTCATACGGTTCTGGCACCTGTCTCCTGGCTTTCCGGGGTGAATATCGTACGGGATGCTTGCCAGCATGAAGTGTTGGGAAAATACATCCATAAGGTGATGTTTGAGGAATTGCTGGAGACGCTGAATCTGCCGAAAGAAGAACTGGTGCAATTCGGCAATGATGTTATGGAACGTTTCAACAACCCGTTTGTCGATCATTCGGTCGTTTCCATCATGCTGAACTCATTCCCTAAATATGAGACACGCGATCTGCCGGGCTTGAAAGTCTATCTGGAACGGAAAGGCGAGTTGCCGAAAGGACTTGTGTTAGGCCTGGCCGCTATTATCACCTATTATAAAGGATATGTCCGTGCCGATGGTACGAAATCCGAGCCGAACGATTCTGCTGAGATTCTTCAGTTGCTGCAGGGACTTTGGGCTACCGGCTCGACACATCAAGTTGCCGAAGGCGTATTGGCGGCGACTTCTATTTGGGGAGAAGACCTGAACCGTATTCCGGGATTGACCGGTATGGTTAAAGAGTTCCTGGATGCCATCCAGGAAAAAGGAATGCTCAATGTCGTTAAAGAAATTTGCTGATGCGGACATATATACAAATAAATCCGGCGGACAATGTCGTTGTCGCCGTAGAGGATTTACAGGCCGGTACATCTTTGGATGTGGACGGTAAAACAATTGTTGTCCTGCAGGATATACCTGCAGGACATAAAGTTGCTTTGCAGGATTTTAAAGAAGGAGACCATATCATTAAATATGGCGCCCCCATCGGACATGCCCGTGAAGCGATAGCTGCCGGAAGCTGGGTAAACGAAAAGAATATCAAGACCAATCTGGAAGGATTGCGGGAATATGAATTCAACCCGCAGGCTATTCCTGAACAACCGTCCGTGAGGTCGCTTTCCTTTAAAGGATACCGGCGCAAGAACGGAGAGGTGGGAATCCGGAATGAGATTTGGGTGATTCCGACTGTCGGTTGTGTCAACGGCATCACGCACCGGCTAGTCGACAAATTACGGCAAGAGACACAGGACGCCGGAGTCGATGCAATTGTCGCTTTTCCCCATAACTACGGCTGTTCCCAACTGGGAGACGACCATGAAAATACCCGGAAAATTTTGCGGGATATGGTTCTGCATCCGAATGCGGGTGCTGTACTTGTTGTCGGATTAGGCTGCGAGAACAACCAGGCCGGCACTTTCCGGGAAATGCTTGGTGATTACGACACGGAACGCATCCGCTTTATGGAAACGCAAAAGGTGGATGATGAACTGGAAACGGGGATGGAGTTGTTGCGGGAACTCTATGCGATTGCTTCGCAGGATAGGCGGACGGATATTCCCTTGAGTGAATTGCGTGTGGGGTTGAAATGCGGAGGATCGGATGGTTTCTCAGGCATTACGGCTAACCCGCTGTTAGGTGTCTTTTCCGATTTTCTTGTTGCGCAGGGAGGAACAACCGTTCTGACAGAAGTACCGGAAATGTTCGGTGCCGAAACGATCCTGATGAACCGTAGCGAATCAAAGGCTGTCTTTGAAAAGACCGTTCATCTGATCAACGACTTCAAATCTTATTTTATAGAAAACAAACAACCGATTTACGAGAATCCTTCTCCGGGAAATAAGGCTGGAGGTATCTCAACCCTGGAAGAGAAATCGTTGGGTTGTACGCAAAAAGCCGGGACCTCGGCTGTCCGGGATGTAATGCTTTATGGCGAACGGCTGAAGACAAAGGGCCTGAATCTGCTGAGTGCACCTGGTAACGATCTGGTGGCCAGTACGGCACTTGCTTCTTCGGGTTGCCATTTGGTTTTGTTTACAACCGGCAGGGGAACTCCGTTCGGCACATTTGTTCCGACTGTGAAAGTTTCGACCAATAGTAATCTGTATTTCCGCAAACCCAACTGGATCGATTTCAATGCCGGCCCCCTCTTGGAGGGCAAAAGCATGGAGGAACTTTGTGAATGTTTTATCCGGTTTATCATCAGTATCGCAAGCGGTAGCCCGACTAACAATGAAAAGAATGGCTACCGGGAGATCGCAATCTTCAAATCCGGTGTGACGCTGTGACAAAAGAATTCTGGCTTATTGTACAGTTTTTCAAAATACCCGTTGGTCCAAATCGAAACAGTAGTGCATGAAATTCGGTTTTCTACCCCATCTATTTCAAATTACCCCTGCGGGTAATATTTTTTAAGAAACCTATGATAATACAGAGCATTGGGTAACAAATAGATATGGATATTTGTCTTTTAGGGGAGGTTCTTGTATGATTTAACATTTTAAAAGGATGGCTTCACTTCTTGCCGGATTTGAGCTATCAATTTATATCGACGGGAGTATAGATATAAATTGATAGCTCAAATCTTCTTAAATCTTCTTCTCAATAACCGCCTGTACCACATTCAGCACATAATCGCCTAACTTTTCGGCTTCACCGATGATATCCATGTAGTAGACACCGTCCTGATACTGGTATTTCTTGTTGTTGATGTCTTCCACATTGTGGATCTTCAACTGGTTGCGGTAATTATTTATTTCGTTTTCGATGTTGTAAGACGGATTGACATCGTCGCGTACAAGTTCTGTCTTTTTCAGAATCTCGATCATACGATGTAAAGCTTTTTCTGTAAGCGCCAGCATCTGGTCCACATTATGGTTCTGCTCATCCGTAAATATCGATTTAAACTCGTTGCGACGCTTAATGCTTCTCGCCATGTTATTGCAAGAATCGGCGATACTTTCGATTTCCGACACGGCACGCAGCATGATACGGATTTCTTCCTTACCTTCCGAACTCAAGCGGCCTTCAGCCACACAAGTTAGATAGTTGGCAATTTCGATCTCCATCCGGTCACTGATACTTTCGTATTTCTCGACACGGCTATAGGTTTTCAGGAATACATCTTCGTTCTTTTCATAGAACAGTTCTTTCACCATATCCAACATACGCCCGGTACGTTCGGCAAACAACGTGATTTCCTTATGTGCCTGCAAGATGGAAAGCTCGGCTGTCGACAACATACCGCCTGTAATATAGCGCAACCGGTATTCTTCGTCTTCCTCTTTCTTGCCTTTGATAAGGAACCGGACCGTTTTCTCGATCAGCCCGACGAACCAGATCATAATAAATGTATTACTTATATTGAACGCCGTATGGAAAGCAGCCAATTTAAAGGAAACAGCCACCGACGGATCGGAAATGCGCATTATATGCGTGACGAACCAGGAAACGGCATTTGTGAACGGATAAAACAGAATCAATACCCAGATAACGCCGAATATATTGAAAACAAGGTGCGCCAAAGCCGCCCGTCTGGCTTGTGTATTACCTGTCAAAGCCGCCAGGTTGGCTGTAATCGTTGTACCGATATTTTCACCCAATACGAGCGCTACACCTAATTGATAGTCGATCCACCCGTTGGCACACATAATCAACGTGATAGCCATCGTCGCAGCGGAAGCCTGCACGATCATGGTCAGGATAGCCCCGATAAACAGGAACAATATGATGGAGAAAAAGCCCATATCGGCATAGTTCTGCACGAAAGCGAGCATCTCCGGGTTGGCTCCGAGATCCGGAGCATTGGCTTTCAGTGCTTGAAGGCCCATAAAGAGGAATGCGAAACCGAATATGAATTCTCCGATCGATTTGCGGGAGCTTTTTCCTGAAAACAGAAGCGGAATACCGAAAGCGAGGAGAGGAAGAGAGAAAGCCGCAATGTCGACTTTGAATCCGAGGGTAGAGATCAACCAGGCGGTAACGGTCGTACCGATGTTGGCTCCCATAATGACCCCGATGGATTGGGTAAGGGTGAGCAGGCCGGCGTTTACAAAACTGACCACCATAACTGTTGTGGCGGATGATGATTGAATCAGGGCTGTAATTAAAACCCCGGTAAGCACTCCGGTAACCCTGTTAGTCGTCATGGCCGTTAGAATCTTGCGTAGGCTGTCACCTGCAAATTTCTGCAGACCTTCGCTCATGATCTTCATACCATACAGGAATAATCCCAAGGAACCTATAAGGCGTAGAAAATCAAAAAATGAATAGTCCATTTAAAATACGTTTAAGTGGATGTATATCCGATTAATATTCCTAACTTTAGGGGACAAAAGTATAAATAATAACTGATATACCATGTCTGAAACTATTACAATTTATTGCAAAAATAACAATACTTATAAAGAGGTACCGATTGGTTCTTCGCTGTTGGACATCTATTCGCTGGTTGGCGCACCGCTCCGGTTACAGCCGATGAATGCGCAGGTAAACAATAAAACCGAAGGGCTGACCTTCCGTTGCTGGCATCCCAAAGATATAGAATATATTGATTACTCCCGGCTTTCGGGGGTGCGTACGTATGTCCGTTCCCTTTGTCATATTTTTTCAAAAGCAGTGAACGACGTCCTCCCTTCGGCCACGCTCAACCTCGAACATCCCATCTCAAAAGGTTATTATTGTGTGATCCATAACGGGAAGGATATAGACGAAGAAACGATCGGCAAGATCAAAAAGCGGATGCGTGAGATCATCGACGCCGACCTTCCTTTCCATTTAAAGACGGTTCGCACAGTCGATGCGGCAGTCCTGTTTCGCGAAAGGGGCATGAACGACAAGGCACGTCTGATCGAAAGTGCCGGCATGCCTTATACCTCTTATTATGACCTGGACGGTTACATCAACTATTTCTACGGTTGCCTAACACCTTCCACCGGCTATATCCGGCATTTTGACCTGGTCCCTTATTTCGACGGCGTGCTTTTGCGTGTCCCGCAAAGGAGTAACCCGGCAGAGTTGGAGCCGGTCATCCGCCAGGACAAGATGTTTCAGGTTTATAAGGAGCACCTGACGCTGCAACGTACAGTCGGATTGGACAACGTAGGCGATCTGAACCGGGTGATTGAGCGGGGTATGGCTTCCGAAGTCGTTATGGTCTCCGAAGCCATGCAAGAGAAGCAGGTTGCCAAGATTGCAGAAGAGATTGCCGCCCGTTACAACGACGGCATTCGTATTGTACTGATTTCCGGCCCGTCCTCTTCGGGAAAGACTACTTTCTGTAAACGTTTGGAAATACAGCTGATCACGAACCTCATTCATCCGGTCGGCCTCTCGCTCGACGATTATTTCCTGAATCGCGAAGATACGCCGAAGGACGAGTCCGGTGAATATGATTTCGAATCGCTGTATGCGCTCGACCTCCCCTATTTCAATAGTGAATTGCAGAAACTGCTTTCGGGAGAAGAGATCGAAGTCCCGACTTTCGACTTCGAAACAGGCCGCCGCATATTCAAAGGGAAAAAGCTGAAGATGCATAAAAACTCCATCCTGGTGATAGAAGGCATCCACGCCCTGAACCCGGAGCTGACCTCTATGATCGAGGATTGTTATAAATACCGGATTTATGTCTCCGTACTGACCTCCATCTCGCTGGATAACCACAACTGGATTCCGACGACCGACAACCGCCTCTTGCGACGCATCATCCGTGATTACCGTTTCCGTGGCTATTCCGCCCGCGACACGATCGCCCGCTGGCCAAGTGTCCGCCGGGGTGAAGACAAATGGATATTCCCCTATCAGGAAAATGCGGATGCGATGTTCAACAGCGCCATGTTGTATGAACTGGCCGCCCTGCGCAAATTTGCCGAACCGATCCTAAGCGAAGTACGCGAGTGCGACCCGGAAAATGCCGAAGCCTACCGCCTGCTTCGTTTCCTCCGTTACTTTAATTATATTCCTGATATCGGACTTCCGGGCACATCCCTTTTGCGTGAGTTCCTGGGGGGCGGCAGTTTCCGGTACTGATCAGGCTGTTACAGGATTGGTATCAATCTTTTTGACACGAATTACACGGATTAACGTAAGCATCCGGACACTTTTTGTATAATCTTTAAAATACCATGTATATGCGCATTATTTCTTATCTGATCTCACTTTTATTGCTCTCCGCGTGTGCGAAAACGCCGCAAAAAGCACCGCTCTCCTTATGGTATGACGAACCGGCTGCCGGTTGGAATGATGCCTTCCCGATCGGAAACGGACGGGCAGGAGCGATGGTTTTCGGTGGAGTTGAAAAAGAGCAACTTCAATTAAATGAGAACACGCTGTATAGCGGCGAACCGTCTGTTGTCTACAAAGATGCAAAGATAACACCTGAAATGTTCGACAAAGTCGTCGGGCTGATGAAAGCCGGTAAATATAACACGGCATCCGACCTCGTCTGCAAAAACTGGCTGGGACGCCTGCACCAATATTATCAACCATTCGGCGACCTGCATATCCAAAACAACAAACAGGGAGATGCCGGCGGGTATAAACGGGCGCTGAATATCTCGGATGCTATCGCCACAACCGTCTACGAACAGAACGGCACGCATTACGAACGGGAAGTGTTCGCCTCCTACCCCGACGATGTGATCGTCATGCGCTTGAAAAGCAGCAGGCCGGACGGTATCGACATCTCGCTCGACTTCACTTCTCCCCACCCGACAGCCCTGCAGAAAGGAGCTGACGACCGCCTGATCCTGCACGGACAGGCCCCCGGCTATGTGGAACGGCGTACATTCAAACAGCTCGAAGAATGGGGCGACCAGTATAAACACCCTGAGCTCTACGATGCAAACGGCAAGCGCAAGTTCAACAAACGCATGCTCTACGGCGATGAGATCGACGGGAAAGGGATGTTCTTCGAAGCCCAGCTGAAACCGGTCTTCCCGAAAGACGGAAAATGTGAGATCACCGACTCCGGCATCCACGTCTACGACACGGACGAAGTTTACTTCGTGCTCAGCATGGCAACCAGTTTCAACGGTTTCGACAAAAGTCCGAGCCGGGAAGGTATCGACCCCTCGGCCAAAGCCGCCGGTATCCTGGACAAGGCCCTTTCTTATGACTATCAGACATTGAAACAACGCCATACGGAAGACTACCGTTCCCTGTTCGACCGCGTAGGTTTCGAACTGGTTTCCTCTCCCGAACAAAAGGCAATGCCGACCGACAAACGGATCGAACAATTCGCCCAGACAGCCGATCCCGATCTGGCAGCCCTCCTCTTCCAGTTCGGCCGTTACCTGATGATCAGCGGATCACGCCCGGGCGGCCAACCTCTGAACCTGCAAGGGATGTGGAACAAAGACACGATCCCTGCCTGGAACTGCGGCTATACGATCAATATCAACACGGAGATGAACTACTGGCCCGCCGGGCCGGCAAACCTGTCGGAATGCCAGCAACCCCTGTTCCGGATGATCCGTGAGCTGGCAGTGTCGGGAGCCGAAACAGCCAAAAACATGTACAACCGCCGGGGCTGGGTAGCCCATCATAACACGTCCATCTGGCGCGAATCCCTGCCGAACGACAATGTGCCGACAGCCTCTTTCTGGCCGATGGTGCAAGGTTGGCTGTGCAGCCACCTCTGGGAACACTATCAGTTCACGCAAGACGAAGCATTCCTGAAAAATGAAGCCTACCCATTAATGAAAGGCGCTGCCGAATTCTTTGCCGACTGGCTGGTCGACGATGGCAACGGCCGTTTGGTTACCCCTGTCGGCGTCTCCCCGGAAAACACGTTCATCACGGAAGACGGGCAGAAAGCGGCAATGAGCATGGGACCAACAATGGACATGGCGATCATCCGGGAAACCTTCACCCGCACGATCGAAGCCTCGGAAATGTTTAATCTGGACGAACCGCTCCGCAACGAACTGAAAGACAAACTGGCACGCCTATTGCCCTATCAGATTGGAGAACGAGGACAACTCCAGGAATGGATGTATGACTTCAAGGAATGGGAGCCTCAACACCGCCACTTCTCCCATCTGTACGGCTTCCATCCGAGCGACCAGATAACGCCAGACAAAACACCGGAACTGTTCAACGCAGTCCGCAAAACACTCGAACTGCGCGGCGATCTGGCTTCCGGCTGGTCGATGGGCTGGAAAATAAACTGCTGGGCACGTTTGCTCGACGGCAACCACGCCTACAAAATCATCGCCAACCTGTTCAACCCGATCGGGTTCGGCAACAGCGAGCACAAAGGAGGCGGATTGTTTCGTAACATGCTTTGTGCACACCCTCCTTTCCAGATCGACGGAAACTTCGGCTATACGGCGGGTGTCACCGAAATATTGCTGCAAAGCCATGCCGGGTACATCCAGCTATTGCCCGCTTTACCCGACGTATGGGCGGAAGGCTCCATCTCCGGCTTGAAAGCACGGGGTAACTTTGAGGTCGACATGAACTGGAAAGAAGGGAAACTGGTTAAAGCCGATATCCGCTCACTATCGGGGAAAAACTGTACGCTTCGTGCCGGGCAGCCTTTCACCGTGAAGCAGAACGGCAAGACGATAGCCACCGCCTCTGCGATCCGGTCTAACGGAAAAGAGTATTTCCAGGCAACATTCGATACACAAAAAGACGGAAACTACAGCATCGTGCGATAAACCCGGCACACCGGAAAGCCAGAGGGTGTGGTCAAAACCCACTATCTTGTCATTCCCTGATAAAAAATGTGTGTGCGCGGAAACATATTACTGTTTCACTATGCTTATTTAAAAATAATCACCTATTTTTGTGGTCTGAACACATTATAAACCATTGATATGGATAAAAAAGTAATAACCTTTGGAGAAATCATGCTTAGGCTGGCCACACCAGACTATCTCCGTTTTTGTCAGAGTGATAAATTGAATGCTACCTTTGGTGGCGGTGAAGCAAACGTAGCTGTATCGTTGGCTAACTATGGTATTGCCACGGAGTTTGTAACCCGTTTGCCCAAGAACGACATTGCTCGTGCTTGCGTAATGGACCTGCGTAAATATGGTGTAGGGACTTCCCACATCGTTTACGGTGGCGACCGTTTAGGCATCTATTTTCTGGAAACAGGTGCGGTAGCCCGTGCCAGCAAGGTTGTTTACGACCGCGCTCATTCGGCTATTTCCGAAATCCAGCCGGGAATGGTAAACTGGGAAGAAGTATTCAAGGATGCATCCTGGTTCCACTGGACAGGTATTACGCCGGCTATCTCACAGGGTGCGGCAGATGCTTGTCTCGAAGCTATCCAGGTGGCAAACCGTATGGGCATCCCCGTATCATGCGACATAAACTACCGCAAGAACCTGTGGAAATATGGCAAAACTGCTTCTGAAGTGATGCCGGAACTGGTTGCCGGTTGCGACGTAATCTTAGGCAACGAAGAGGATGCGGAAAAGGTATTCGGCATCAAACCGGAAGGTTTCGATGTGACAGCCACAAACGGCGAAGTGAATGCGGCCGAATTCGAATCCGTATGCACACAGCTGATGGCTAAGTTCCCGCGTGCAAAGAAAGTGATCATCACATTGCGCGGCGCCATCAATGCCAACCACAATACATGGGGCGGCGTTCTCTATGCCGACGGCAAACTGTACCAGTCCCGTCGCTACGACATTACGCATATCGTCGACCGTGTAGGCGGTGGCGACTCTTTCATGGGTGGCCTGATCTACGGTCTGCTGACCTATACGACAGACGACCAGAAAGCGCTCGATTTCGCGGTTGCGGCTTCTTGCCTGAAACACACGATCTACGGCGACTTCAACCAGGTTACTGTCGATGAAGTTGAAAAACTGATGGGCGGCGACGCTTCAGGACGAGTGTCCAGATAATTAACAATTTAAAATGGCTAAGTACGAATATAAAGTAATCAGCCCTCTCTTTTCTTTAGAAAAAGAGTTGAATAAATGGGCGAAAGAAGACTGGGAGCTTTTCATTTATTCCTGGGGGACAGCAATATTAAGAAGAGAAATTAAAAAATAAACTATGGCAAGATTCAATAAAATGCAGGTACTCGACGCGATCGTCAGCACAGGAATGGTACCTGTTTACTACAATAAAGATGTAGAAGTTGCAAAGCAGGTTGTCAAAGCCTGCTATGAAGGTGGTGTCCGTGCATTCGAATTCACCAATCGCGGTGACTTCGCCCACGAAGTATTTGCAGAACTCAACAAGTTCGCCGCAAAAGAATGTCCCGATCTGGTACTGGGTGTCGGCTCTATCGTGGATGCCGGAACAGCTTCCCTGTACTTGCAATTGGGTGCGAACTTCATCGTCGGCCCGCTGTTCAACCCTGAGATCGCGAAGGTTTGTAACCGCCGCCTGGTTCCGTATACACCGGGTTGCGGTTCCGTTTCGGAAATCGGTTTCGCCCAGGAAGTAGGTTGCGACCTGTGCAAGATCTTCCCTGCCGGCAACGTAGGCGGACCGTCATTTGTGAAGAACATCAAGGCTCCGATGCCCTGGTCCATGATCATGGCCACAGGTGCCGTTGAACCGACAGAAGAAAACCTGTCGGCCTGGTTCAAGGCTGGCGTGACCTGCGTAGGTATGGGCTCCAAACTGTTCCCGAACGAAATGATCGCAACCGGCAACTGGGAAGCTATCTCCTCACTTTGCCGCGACGCACTGGCTACCATCAAAAAATACCGGTAAATGATTTCTGAATTATGATTTATCATCAGCGCATAAATCATAAATCATAATTCAGAAATCATAATTCATAATTCATAAATCATAAATCATAAATCATGAAATCATTTCTCGATTCAAATTTCCTGCTCCAGTCCGATACGGCTCAGAAACTGTATCACGAACATGCAGCGAAAATGCCAATCATCGATTATCATTGCCACCTGATTCCCCAGCAGATAGCCGACAACTACCAGTTTGCCGACCTGACGGAAATATGGCTGGGTGGCGACCATTATAAATGGCGTGCGATGCGTGCCAACGGCGTGCCCGAAGCATACATCACGGGAGACAAGCCGTCTTACGAAAAGTTTGAAAAATGGGCCGAAACCATGCAGCATGCCATGCGCAACCCGCTGTATCACTGGACCCACCTCGAACTGAGCCGTATCTTCGGCGTAGACAAGGTGCTGAACCCGTCTACCGCCCGCGAGATCTACGACGAATGTACAGCCAAGCTGCAGACACCCGAATTCCGCGCCCAGGCAATCATGGAACGCATGAACGTGGAAGTCGTTTGCACGACCGACGACCCGATCGATGATTTGAGATACCACGCCCAAATCCGCCAAAGCGGCCTGAAGACCAAAGTTCTTCCTGCCTGGCGCCCGGACAAGGCTATGGCGATCGAGAATGTCGATGCGTATAACGAATATCTGACCAAGCTGGAAGCCGCTGCCGATATGTCGATCCTCAACTTCAAGAACCTGATCGACGCTTTGCAGAAACGTCACGACTTCTTTGCATCACAAGGTTGCAGCCTGTCCGACCACGGTCTGACCACCTTCTATGCAGAGCCTTACACGGATGCTGAGATCGAGGCTATCTTCTTGAAGGCGCGCATGAAGAAAGAGTTGACGGCCGAAGAGATCGACAAGTTCCGCTCCGCCATGCTGTACGAGTTTGCCGTTATGGATGCCAAGAGCGACTGGGTACAACAGTTCCACTATGGTGCAACCCGCAACAACAACGCCCGTATGTTCAAGAAGTTAGGGCCCGATACCGGCTACGATGCGATCGGCGATGCAGAGGTCGCTACTCCGCTGGCCCGCTTCCTGAGCCGTTTGGACGAAGAAGGCATGCTTGCAAAGTCCATCTTCTACAACCTGAACCCGCGCGATAACGAACTGCTGATGACGACAATCTACAGTTTCAACGACGGCACGGTTCCGGGCAAGATGCAGTATGGCTCCGGTTGGTGGTTCTTAGATCAGATCCACGGCATGGAAAAGCAGATGAACGCATTGTCAGACCTGGGATTGCTGAGCCGCTTCGTCGGTATGCTGACTGACTCACGCAGTTTCCTTTCTTACCCGCGTCACGAATACTTCCGCCGCATCCTGTGTAACATCCTGGGCCGCGAAGTGGAAGACGGTTTGCTGCCGGCATCCGAACTGCCGTTCATCGGTAAGATGGTCGAAGATATCAGTTATAATAACGCAAAAGGGTATTTCGGATTCTAAGAAATCCTCTTGAAAAAACGGGCTGCGCCAATTTCCTGCTGGCACAGCCCGTTTCCTTATTTATACACGATTAGTTTAGGGACATTCAGTAAATGTCTTTAAAAACATAAAATGGCATATGAAGATGCTTTGTTCATATCATCTCATATGCCATTTTTATTATCTATTTTTTCTCTCTGACCTAAAATCTTCTCCTTTCGGGCACGATGTTCCGGAAGAAGCCTGGGACTTCTTCTAATAGATTCTTTATTATTGCTGTCCGATAAAACTTTTATGATGTGAATAAAATTAGGGCTGATT
>ERZ777306.1883-NODE-1883-length-30019-cov-5.308637_pt1 | contig 30019 bp, 28 predicted proteins | sample MGYA00374966_ERZ777306 | MGnify/ENA primary metagenome ERZ777306 (study PRJEB29329, sample SAMN06343882) | mouse gut metagenome | isolation source: Mouse cecum | place: Austria: Vienna | collected 2014-11-15 ... | reverse complement strand
TATGTTTGCTATCATTGGTTCCAATGATCTAGCATCCTTCAAACAATATTTGGAAAGTAGCGAATGTTCCGTAATGGATTATGCAAAAGCAGTCGAATACACCTATTCCATTACACCAAAAATCTATAAAGCGGATATAGAAAACCTTCGCCAAGTCAATCCAGATATTTCATTTGGTAGTCTTGGACTTGGTTCTGGAACAAGTATGAATAGTATGATGTCTAGCATGATGAGTACCGATATGTTTTTCTCTATGCCAGAAGATACCAAACTATTTGAAGCCCAATACGATATTAAGGCAGGAAATTGGCCAAAAGAATACAACGAATGTGTCCTTGTTTTATCTGGAAATGGCAATATGAGCGACTTTATGCTATACATCCTTGGGATTCGAGATTATGCAGAACTAGATGAATTGGTGGAAAAATTCCGTAATGAAGAAGAGGTAGAAGCACCAGAAAATAAAGAAGCCTATTCCTATGAGCAAATTTTAGGAACGACTTTCAAACTGATCAATGCGTATGATTGTTACGAATATGACGAGGAATTTACCATTTGGCGAGATAAAAGCGAAAATGATACGTATATGAAGCAGGTGGTTGCCAATGGAGAGGACTTAAAAATTGTTGGAATTGTCCAACCAAAAGAAGGTGGAACTGCCTCCATGCTAACCAGTGGGATCTATTACCCAGCCTCTTTAACAAAACACGTAATGGAACAGGCAGAAAAGAGTGAAATTGTCCAAAAACAATTGGAAAATCCAGAGATCAATGTCTTTACGGGAAAACGTTTTGACGATACCAGTGAGGAAAGCGATTTCAATATGAATTCTTTGATTGAAATTGACCAAAAGGCGATTCAATCTGCTTTCAAAATAGACCAATCCAAAATTAAGGTAGATTTCAGTAATTTGAATAATGTGGTAACAGCAAATTCTTTACCAGCACTAGATTTAGGAGAAGTATTAAGCAAAATTGAGTTTTCGATGTCTAGTCAAGATATCCAAAACCTAATGAATGACTTATTAAAAGGTTATGAAGCCTATCTCAAGAAAAATCCAAATGCCAATGTTAGTCAAGTCAACAAGCAATTACTACAATATATGCAATCCAAAGAAGCAAGCGAGCTATTACAAAAAGAAATCCAAGCCGTTATCAAGGAAAATGGTAGTCTAACCATTACCCAAGAGCAAATGAGCCGTATCTTAGGAAATGTCTTAAAAGGCTATGAACAATATGCCAAAGACCACAACTTTGTGGAAATGGGAGAATTAGACAAATACTTAAGCGAATACCTAGCCTCAGAAGAAGCAAAGCAGATTATTAGCAACAACTTGACCAAAATTATTCAATCCCAGAAATTAGACCAGCAAATTGCGAAGATTATGCAAGACTATATGAAAACGGTTATGGGGTCTATGAGTAAGAGCATGGAAAAAGAAATGCAAGCCAGCATTATGCAACTTAGTAAATCCATGGCAACTGCGATTCATATTGACGAAAAAGCCTTTGCCAGTGCTTTTCGTATGAAAATGAATGAAGAAGAAATGTCTGAACTTTTTGCTAGCCTAATGTCCAAAGAAAAAGTTACCTATGAAGGCAATTTGAAGAAATTAGATTATGCACAATTAGAAGACCCAAGTGGAATTAACATTTATCCAAAAGATTTTGAAGGCAATGAAGCCATTACCAAACTACTCGACGACTACAATAACCGTATGAAAGCAGAAGGAAAAGAAGAACAAGTCATTTCCTATACGGATATGGTAGGAACTTTAATGAGTTCGGTTACTACCATTGTAGATGTCGTAAGTTATGTGTTAATTGCTTTTGTCGGAATTTCCCTTGTGGTATCTTCCATTATGATAGGTGTTATTACCTATATTAGTGTATTAGAGCGTAAAAAGGAAATTGGTATTTTGCGTGCGATTGGAGCCTCCAAGCAAAATGTAGCCCAAGTATTTAATGCAGAAACCTTTATCATTGGAGCGTTAGCGGGAGCGATTGGTATTGGGATTACCCTATTACTCTTAATCCCAATTAACCAAATTATTGCAGCTATTTCCGAAGGAGTAACCGTAAAAGCGGCACTACCACTTGGTGCGGGTGCTATCCTCGTAATTTTGAGTATTGTTCTAACCTTAATTGGAGGAATTATCCCATCGAAAAAAGCAGCCAAAGAAGACCCTGTGCTTGCCTTACGAAGTGAATAAACCAGTCAAAAAGATTTGAGAAGTATTCTCAAATCTTTTTTTGTGAAAACATAGCCATTTTTTTCCTCTTGTGATAGAATAAAGGAAAGAAAAGGAAATTGTCCACAAAATGCAGAAAAAATGTGGAAAACAGAGTGCTAAAAGGAGAGCAAAATGGAATTTGTACAAACAGTGCAAGCATTACAAAATGAGGTCTTAACGAGGTATTTAGAACGAAAAGCCTACACGGTTCAGGGACTAGCAGAACTGGAAAAGCAAGTGCTCATTGTGTATCTGTTTGGTATGGTAAATGGATTAAAGCAAGAAAAATTTGAAGAAATACCACCAGTCGAAGTAGAAACCACCATGATAGCAGTGATGATGACTGGGTTTCAAGATACCTTTTTAGTCGCACAAAAATTGATAGCTAGTATCATTTCTGATGTGCAAAGCGGTAATCTAGAAAATACTGTGTATGCCATTGTACATCGCGGATTAGACGGATACTTTGCTTGGAAAAAAGGAAAAAAAGAAGAAGTGATTACTGATATCGAAAATATTTTGAATATTTTATCGTAACACTAGAAAATAAAAGAAAAGGGGGGACATCGATGCTAAAACTAGAAAATGTATCTAAGTTTTACTATAACAAAGGAATTGTTGCAACTGGATTTACTAAAGTGAACTTAGAACTAAAAATGGGCGAATTTGTTGTCATTACAGGGGAGTCTGGAAGTGGAAAAAGTACACTCTTAAATGTCATTTCGGGCTTGGACAGTTACGAAGAAGGAGAAATGTATGTTAATAGCAAGGAAACAAGTCATTACACAGAAAAAGATTTTGAAGATTATCGCCGAAAATATATTGCGAACATCTTTCAGAGTTTTAATCTAGTTAATAGTTATACTGTTTACCAAAATGTAGAGTTGGTGCTACTCTTGAATGGGTATAAAAAGAAAGATATCAAGGCAAAAGTTTTGGATATGATAGATCAAGTAGGTTTAGCTGAGTTTAAGAATACGAAAGTATCCAAATTATCTGGTGGGCAAAAGCAAAGAGTAGCCATAGCCAGAGCTATGATAAAAGAAACACCGATTATTGTAGCGGACGAGCCCACCGGAAATTTAGATACTACCTCAGCTAAAGAAGTTATCCAAATTTTGAAAAGAGTAGCAAAAGACCGTTTAGTAGTTGTGGTAACGCATAATATAGAACAAGTAGAAGAAGTAGCAACACGAATGGTAAAAATGCACGATGGCAAGATTGTAGAAAACCGAGTAATGAAAGAAGTAATCGAAGAACCAAAAGCGGAAGAAAGTAGGTATCATAAGTTCTGTTTAACCAATCAATTTCGCTTAGGATTTCGTAACACTTTTAATTTAATCTCTAAATTCTGCTTGCTCTTTGTGGTATTTTTCTTCCTTAGTAGTGCTGTACTTGCCGAGTATTCTAGTTTTCAAATGTCTGAAGAAAAAAACAAATCCGAGGGTTTTCACTGGTTATTTAAGGATGTTTCAGAAAAACGAGTCATCCTCAATAAAAAAGACCGTAGTCCATTTACCCAAGAAGAGTTTGCAAAATTAGAGAGTTTAGAAAATGTAGACTATGTGGTAGAAGATGATGTCTTAACAGATAGTTATGTAACAGCACGAAAAGGAGATATGGGCTTTAGTGCATCGATTGGAACAGCAGAGCATTTTTCAGGAGAGCTAGACTATGGAAGGATGCCTGAAAACGAAAATGAGGCAGTTCTTCAAATTGAAGAAGATAACTTTTTTGTAACAGATCGTTTGGAAGATTTAACATTAGAACCATTTTCACTTAGTTTTGGTGGAAAAGAATTAGGAGAAATTATCTTTGTCGGGATTAAAACCTATCCCTTGAAAATTAGTTCCAATAATGTCATCTATTTTTCAAAAGAACGAATTCGCGAAATTCGTAAAAGTTCAAACCAACAATATAGTCAAGTACGCATATTTCTCAATGGGCAATATGAAAGATATTCCATTGCACCAAGTGATAAAGTAAAACCAGGGACCGTTACGGTAGACGATAGTTTGAAATATCAATTCAAGAATATGAAAATCAAAAATCAACCATGTATGATCTTCTTAGAAAATGTATATTACAAAGAAGAATTAAACCTAACGATTGGAAATACCTTTACCAAAGACAATTACAAAAAAGCAGTTGGCGCAGAAAAATATGAATTATGCAGTGGAAGAGTTTTCTTAAATACAGACGACTATAACTCACTTTATGATAAGCCATCTTACCAAGCAGGTATTTATGTCAAAGACCCAGAAAAGATGGATGAAACATTACAAGAATTAGAAAATATGGGGATTCATGCAAAAAGAGCATCAGATTTTGCCATCCAAACGAACAACATCCAAGAAATTATTATTCGCATTTTGAAAGTTGTGGTAACGATTATTCTACTCATTGTCCTATTCTTCATTTCTTATCTCATTGTGTACATTATCTTAAAATCTAGACAAATTTACTATACGACTTTGCGTATGCTTGGTGCGACTTACAAAAATGTACGAAGAATTTTAGCCATTGAGTTATTTACCAATGCAAGTATCTCGTATGCGGTACTTATGGCTTTTCTAAGACTTACACAAGCAGGTGTGATACCACTTTCCGTCATTGCAAATTTAGTGGAATATCTAAGTATAATCGAATACCTGGGAATGTATCTCATTTTAGTTGCCATATCTTATTTAATTTCTCGCCGTTTTTCGCGCAAGTTATTTAAGAAAACAGCGATAGCAACCTATTCTGAGGAGGTGTAGAAAGATGATAAAATTAGAGAAAGTAAATAAATATTTTAATCGAAGAAGAAAAAATGAAATTCACATTATTCAAGACACCTCATTAGAACTAGAAGATAAAGGACTTGTGGCTATTCTAGGACAGTCTGGAAGCGGAAAGACAACGCTTCTCAATGTCATTGGAGGCTTGGACAAAGTCAATAAAGGAAGTATCTATATCAATGGGGAGAAGATTACCCAAAGGAGAGTTGGAACCATTGACCGTATTCGTAATCTAAACATTGGGTATGTATTCCAAGACTACAAATTGATTGATAATATGACTGTCTTTGATAATGTTGCAATTGCTCTTCGCATGATTGGAATCAAGAACAAAAAGGAAATTCAAAAACGTGTGAATTACGTGCTAGAAGCGGTTGGTATGATACGTTATCGTAACCGTTTGGCAACCATGCTATCTGGTGGAGAAAAGCAAAGAATTGCAATCGCAAGAGCACTTGTGAAAAATCCAAGCATTGTAATTGCAGATGAGCCAACTGGAAACTTAGATAGTAAGAACTCTTTGGAAATTATGAATATTATTAAAGCCATTTCCAAAGAAAAATTAGTTATTTTAGTAACTCATGAGGTAGAACTTGCAAATTTTTATGCAACCCGTATTGTAGAAGTGCAAGATGGAAAAGTAACCAAAGACTATCCAAATGAAAATGCAGATACCTTAGAATACCGCCTAGATAATAAGATTTACTTACAAGACATGGAAGAAACTAAAACAGATGCTAATGGAAAGATTGAACTTGCCATTTATACTGAGCCAAACACGGAGAAAATGCAAGTTACCATTGCAATCCGAAACAACAATCTATACATTCAAGCCAAAGACAAAAAGGTTGAAGTGGTAGATGAAGACTCTGCGATTGAATTAGTGAACGACCATTACCAGAAAATCGATAAAAGTATTTATGAGAAGTATACCTATGATTTAGATGCTGTTTCTGACCAAAAATATACACCAAAATATCGTTCCATTTATGGACTATTTCGCTCAATTCGAGTAGGTTTTCGTCGTATTCTAAATTACAGTATTATCAAGAAAATTTTACTCCTTGGATTTTTCGCTTCTGCGATGTTTATTGTATACAGTGTTACCAATGTGGCAGGAATTCGAGACGTACGCGAAACAGATTACTTGAAAGAAGACAAACATTATGTGCAAGTATCCGAAACACGTGTATCGGTCGAGGAATTTAACAAATTCGAGGAAATGGATAACATCGACTATATCTTGCCAGGGGATGGAAAAGTAAGTTTCAAATTGAAAATGGATACGTATTATCAATTGTCCCAGTATACATTCGAATTACCAGGAACATTGGTGGCACTTGATAAAATTAGTCAAGAGGACATTATTCTCGGCAAAATGCCAGAAAATGAATATGAGATCGTAATCGATAAGAAAATTTTAACTGATTTACGAGATGATCCATCCACGATGTTCCGCAATATGGGAGTGAAACACGAAAGCGATTTATTAAATCAAGTGGTTCGTGTTAATGCAATGCCAGACTTCAAAATTGTTGGGTTTGTAGACAAATTATCGCCTTCGATTTATGCAGACAGGAGTGTATTTATTAACCTTATGAACAACATGGAAAAAGCAAATTATGGCACGTATTGGGATGATCCGAATAAAGCAGAAGTCTTAGATTATGAACTATTGCTAGACGATATTACTATCAAAAAAGGACGCCTTCCACAAAACGATTATGAGGTCATTATCAACAAAAGTAATGAGGGAGTTCAAAAGTTAAACAAGCCTTTGAAAGATATTAAAGTCAATGAAAAAGAATTAAAAGTAGTCGGATTTTATGAGAGTAAAGAGAACCGACAAGATTACTTGGTAAATGCTAATACCATTCGTGAAAATGTCATTAGCAAAAACACAGGGGCAATGGTATACACCGAAGATAAAGCAGGTGTTGTAGATACCTTGCGTTATGAATATGGAAAAAATGCAAAAGACTGCTACGAAAGAGATAAAACAGCATATTTCGAGTCTAAGAATGACGAAATGAGAAGTGCTATCATTTTTGCAGCGATCATCTTTGCGGTTTCTCTTGTAGAAATTTACCTCATGATACGTTCTTCGTTCTTATCCCGTATCAAAGAAATTGGGGTATATCGAGCAATTGGTGTAAAGAAAACAGATATTTACCGTATGTTTATAGGAGAAATTTTATCGATTACAACACTTGCTAGTTTACCAGGAATTGCATTGATGGCATATATTTTAACCCAAGTATCTCAAATCTCGTATGTAAGTCGAATGTTTATTGTAAATGGAGCAACCATAGGGCTTAGCCTACTCATTGTCTATGGCTTCAATTTACTCGTTGGCTTAGCACCATTGTATCGTGTGTTACGCAAAACACCAGCGAACATTCTAGCAAGACATGATGTCGAGTAGAAAGGAGGATATGATGCTAAAATTAGAAAATGTATCCAAATTCTACTATAACAAAGGTATGATAACCTCAGGCTTTACAAGAGTTAATTTAGAGTTAAAAATAGGTGAATTTGTGGTTATCACAGGAGAGTCTGGAAGCGGAAAAAGTACCTTATTAAATGTTATATCAGGCTTAGACAGTTACGAAGAAGGCGAGATGTATGTAAATGGCAAAGAAACAAGCCATTATACCGAAAAAGATTTTGAAGATTACCGCCGAAAATATGTTGCAAATATCTTTCAAAGTTTCAATTTAGTCAATAGTTACACAGTTTACCAGAACGTGGAATTAGTGCTCCTTTTGAATGGTTACAAAAAGAAAGAAATCAAAGCAAAAGTCTTGGATATGATAGACCAAGTAGGTTTAACGGAGTTTAAGAATACGAAAGTATCCAAATTATCTGGTGGGCAAAAGCAAAGAGTAGCCATAGCCAGAGCCATGATAAAAGAAACACCAATTATTGTAGCAGACGAGCCAACTGGAAACCTAGATAGTACCTCTGCCAAGGAAGTAATTGAAATCTTGAAAAAAGTGGCAAAAGATAAATTGGTCGTTATGGTAACACATAATATGGAGCAAGTAGAAGAATTTGCGACCAGAGTAATTAAAATGCACGATGGCAGAATTTTGGAAAATACTTGCCGTAAAAAAGTAGAAAAAGAAGCACCTGCGAAACAAAGTGAATACCGCAAAATTGGGGTAGTAAATCAAGTACGATTAGGGCTTCGTAATACCTTCAACATTGTAACCAAATTTGGTTTGCTCTTTTTGGTATTCTTCTTTGTAAGTAGTGCTATCCTTGCTGAATATGCTAGTTTCCAAATGTCGGAGGAGAAAAATAAAAAAGCCATTACAACAATGATATTCTCAAGCCCTTCCGAAAAAAGAGTAATTATTAACAAGCAAGACAGAACTCAGTTCACAGAGGAAGATTACGAACGAATAAGAGCAATCCAAGGCGTGGACTATGTGGTAGAAGATGACCTACTAATTGATGGAAAAACCAAAATCCAGAATATAGAAGGTGGCGTCTTTGATGTTAGTATTTTAGCACAACTCTATACGGTAGATATGTTCAATGAAAATCTAACACATGGAAGAATGCCAGAAAATGAAAAAGAGGCTATTCTAGTAGCAGATGAACAAAGATATTGGCTAACAGATAAACTGGAAGACATACTATATAAACCGTTCAAAATAACAGACTCAGAAAGAGATGGCTGGTCATCCAATGACCCGGTAGTTGCGGAAATTGTCATTGTAGGAATTGAGGCAAAGCCACATACCGACTGGCAGAACCAAGAGGAAAAAATCTATGTTTCCAAAGAAGTGCAAAAGGAAGTACGAAAAGTAACTAATAAAAATTACAGTAGTGTGAAAATGCTCATGAACAATCGATTTTATCAATATGAATTAACACCTTCTAGTGTTGTGAAACCGGGAACAGCCGTGATTTCAGAAGAAATGAAAATGCACTATAAGAATGGAAATGCGAAAAAACAGTCAATGGATATTTTTCTAGAAAATTCATATTACAAAGAAGAATTACATCTAACGGTAGCAGACATTTGTACTAAAAACAACTACCGAAGAACAACCGGACAAAGTAGCTATGCTTCTTGTGCAGGTCGCGTTTTTATTAGCGAAGAGGACTATGACTTACTATATAATAAACCATCGTATCAGTCGAGTGTCTATGTGAATGATACTGACCAAATTGAACAGGTACTAGCGGAGTTAAATAATATAGGAATTCATCCGAAAAAGATAACGGACTTTGTGGTAAACAACGACTTGGATGCAAGTGTGGTCATTCGTATTGTGAAAATTGTTGTAACCATTATTGTTATTATCGTTCTATTCTTCATTTCCTACCTTGTTATCTACTTAATCCTAAAATCCAGAAGTATCTATTATACAACACTTCGTATGTTAGGATCGACGTATCGAAATGTACGAAGGATTTTAGCAATCGAACTATTTACCAATGCAACGATTGCCTATACAGGTTTAATGCTACTACTTGCTAGTGTTCAACAAAACATCTTGAAAATGGAGAATATAGCGGAACTGTTAGCGTATTTACAAGCAAAAGAATATCTTTTGATGTATGCAGTTATTCTCGTTATTACAGTTCTTATCTCGATGAAATTTACAAAGAAAATCTTTCAAAAATCTGCTATGAAAACATATCGCACAGAATAAAGAAAACAAAACAGGTTATTCTTAGAGAGTAGCCTGTTTTTCTGTTCTCGAACGGCTAGTCAAAAAGATTGACATAGTTTATTAAAAGATATAATGTAGCATTGAAAACTAGAAAGGAGAGCAAAAGATGGAAGGAATTATATTAGGAGAGAAGAAAGCCAAATATCCAATTATTCAAGGCGGTATGGGAGTGGGAGTATCCCTCCATAAATTAGCAGGAGCAGTTAGCAAAGAGGGAGGAATTGGCGTTATCTCCACAGCAAATATTGGTTACCAAGAACCAGACTTTGCAACGCATCCACAAGAAGCCAATTTGAGAGCAATCGGAAGTGAAATTCAAAAAGCAAGAGAAATTGCAGGAGAAGATAAAATATTAGCGGTTAATGTGATGGTGGCACTAAGAAATTATACAGAAATTGTGAAGGAATGTGTGAAACAAAAAATTGACCTAATTATCTCTGGGGCAGGCATACCAAAGGAATTGCCAGAGTATGTTATAGGGAGTAAAACGAGAATTGCTCCCATTGTTTCGTCTTTGCGTTGTTGCCAGCTTATTGTAAAACATTGGATTAAAAAATATCAATATGTACCAGATATGATAGTAATAGAAGGTCCAGAAGCGGGAGGACATTTAGGCTTTAAGGAGGAAGAACTAGCAGAGGGAAAACGACCAAAACTAGAGGAGATAACCAAAGAAGTAGTCGCATATATCCATGGAATTGAGAACGAGTACCACAAAAAAATACCAGTTATTAGTGCAGGTGGTATTTGGGACAAAAAAGATATTGAGAAATTTTTGGCACTTGGTGCTTCAGGCGTACAAATGGCAACCCGTTTTGTTACCACAAAGGAATGTGATGCGTCCGACCGTTTCAAACAAGCCTATTTAGACAGCAAGAAAGAGGATATTGCCATTATCCAGAGTCCTGTGGGAATGTTGGGTAGAGCCATCTATAACTCATTTTTGCAGAAAGTAGACGAAAACAAGTGTAGACCGCAAAAATGTTATGCTTGTATCAAAACTTGCCAAATGGCAACAACTCCATATTGTATTACACAAGCCTTAATCAATAGTGTACAAGGCAAACTAGACGATGGGTTGATATTTTGTGGCAGTAATGTACATCGAGCCAAAGAAATTGTTTCTGTCCATGACTTAATTCATGAATTAGTAGATTAGCGTAAGGAAAGCGGAAACTCAACTAATAGTTTGTTTACAATCTTTTGCATCTTTGCTATTCTAAATACAAAGGAGGTAAGATAATGGACCAAATTAAAATTGGAAAATTTATTGCTAAGCAGAGAAAAGAGAAGAAATTAACACAAACTCAATTAGCTGAACAACTAAATATTACAGATCGTGCTATATCCAAATGGGAAAATGGAAAAGCGATGCCAGACTCTTCGATTATGTTAGAATTAAGCAATTTACTGGGTATTAGTGTGAATGAACTATTAGAAGGAGAAAAAGTACAGCAAGAAGAATACCGAAAAGTGGCAGAAGAAAATCTAATTAAAATGAAGCAAAATGAGGAAAACATCCAAAAGAAAGCACGTATTTTGCAAACGATTTTTACGACCCTTTGCCTTGTATTAAGTTTGCTAACTATTGGAATATTTATTGTACACATGGGAATGAACTATGTGATGCCAGATACTTATGACGGAGCCTTGTTTGAAAGTTTAGGTCCACTTTGTATCATCTTAACATTTCTGTTTATTGCAACAAGTGCTATTTTATCTTTTCAAGACAATTATATAATTTCAATGAAGAAAGAGGAAAAAGGAGAGGAAAAGATAAATGTTCGCATGCGAAATTTAGAAGAGGTTTTTAAGGGGCTATGTATGGCCTTTAGCATTCTTATTATTTTGCTTTTACTGTTATACATTGTTTTTAGCGAAGAAATCCTTTTTGCTGCCATTGGCAGATTAGCAATTTTAGCCGTTGTTATCTTTTGGATTTATACCTTTTTGGCGAAGTTTAATCGTAGTTATACCGTTTATAAAAAAGAATAAGGAATTGCAGTTATTTGCTGGTATGTGATATAATCAAGTTGAAAGAAAAACTTGAGGTGGAAAATGAAAAAAATAATCCAACTAAAATGTGCAAATTGTGGAGCAGACCTAAAGATAGAAGAAAAACGAGAAGTTATTTACTGTCAATATTGTGGGACCAAAATGCTATTGGATGACGAAAACGAACATACTTATCGATACATCGATGAGGCAGAGATAAAACGAGCAGAAACAGAGCAAATGGTAAAATCAAAAGAACTGGAACTCAAAGAAAAAAGACAAGAGGAAAACAAGAAAAAGGCGAAAATGAACGGATACAAATGCCTCTTGCTAGTAGTTGGCTGTGTGCTATTGCTCACACTACCACTTTTCTATGAGAAAAGAGCATCGAGCAAACAGGAAGAAGAACTACAACAAATTGTAAACGAGGTTAAACTAGATGTACAAAATGAAAAATTTGAAGATGCATATCTAAGAGCAAAATCCATTCAATATACAGCAAATTGGAGTAGTGAGATAGAAGAAAAATGGGATAATATCCGAAAAGAAATAATAGACTATGTCATTCAAAAGGAAAAAGAAGTAACAGGAAAATCAAAGCATAAACCAGAAAAGAATGTTTTTTTGAGTAATCTTTTTCAGTAAAAAAGAAATCACAAACCAATAGAAAAGGAGTGTCCATTTTTGGATACTCTTTTTGTTTCGTATAAAATCCATTGCAAAATGTCAAAATTTGAGGTAAAATGGAGAAGAAAGAGGGGATTGAAATGGAACGATTTAAGAGAATGTACAGTCAAGGCGTTGTAACCGTGAGTGAAATATGGGTAGATAAACAGACTGGAGTAAATTACCTTTACCATAGAGATGGCTATTCAGGTGGAATGACACCACTTTTGGATGCCAAAGGAAATATTGTTGTAACCCCAATCGACGAACCATAAAAGAAAAGAGATGGAAAAATGATAATTTTAATAGAAGCAGTTATGGCACTCATTGCGATTGCAGTGGTAGTTGCCGTTTTTTATAAAAAAGATAGTAAGAAAGTAATGTGGCTTACCGTTGGGATTGGCGTGTTAATGCTAATTTGTGTACCACTTACGATTGTATTGGAAGACCCAAAAATGGAAACGAGAGAAGTCATCCAAATTCAAGTAAATATGGCAAAACAATTAAGTCAGCCACATACAGAATATATGTTCCACGATGTTACACAAAATGTGAAAGTAGAGGGAAATGTAGATTACAGCAAAATTGGAACCTATGAAATTGAATATGAAGTACCAAAACTATTTGGAACCTATAAACAAAAACAAATTGTCGAGGTAGTGGATACCACGCCACCAGAAATTGAATTAGAAGGTGGAGAAGCAGTAACCTACTCCTATGCCAAAGAATATGAAGAAATTGGCATGAAAGCAATCGACAACTATGACGGAGATGTAACGGAAAAAGTAATTGTAGAACAAGAGAAAATAAGTGAGGAAGAAATCCAAATTAAATATACTGTAGAAGATAGTCAAGGAAATAAAGCAACTAAAATTAGAAAAGTTACTTTAGTGGATGATGTTCCGCCAGAAATTACCTTAAATGGAAGACAAAATGTAACCGTTATCGTTGGAAATGACTACAAAGAAGAAGGAGCAAAAGCCGTTGACGAAAAAGACGGGGACCTAACCGAGCAAATTAAAATGAGCGGAAAAGTGGATACCAACAAAGTTGGAACCTATACAATTACTTACCAAGTAGCAGACGAAAAAGGAAATGAAGCAAGCATAAAAAGAAAAGTAACCGTTATTAACAAAACAGTTGAAACTGAACAATCCAAAGGACAAAACCTAAATGGTGGAACAGCAGGTGTTATTTATCTAACTTTTGACGATGGCCCAAGCACCGATATTACGCCGAAAATACTAGATATTCTAGCAAAGAAAAATGTAAAAGCAACGTTCTTTATTTTGAACTATGGCTCGGAAAAAGAAAAATTAGTCAAAAGAGAATATGCAGAAGGGCATACGGTTGCTATTCATGGATATTCCCATAAATACAAGGAAATTTATGAGTCGGTTGATACCTATATGGAAAATATCACGAAATTGCAAGAAAAGATTAAAATTTCAACCGGATATAACTGCACGATTACAAGATTTCCAGGCGGAAGTTCTAATACGGTTAGTCGTTTTAATCCAGGCATTATGACTACCCTAACACACGAAGTAGTGGTAAGAGGATACAAGTATTTTGACTGGAATGTATCCTCTGGCGATGCAGGCGGTGCAAAATCTTCCAGTGCAGTATACAACAATGTAACTAAAGGCTTGAAGAAATCTCGTAGTAATGTTGTGCTAATGCACGATTTTTCTGGAAATACCAAAACACTCAATGCGTTAGAAGATATTATTGATTTTGGTCTTGCCAATGGCTATCGTTTTGAAAGAATTACAGAAAGTACACCAATGGTAACACAAAGAGTAAATAACTAAAAAGATTGATTAGAGATAAAAACTCTAATCCTTTCTTTTTACAAAGGAAAGGCGAGGTAGTATGAAGATATCAACAAAGGGAAGATATGCTCTACGAGTTATGATAGATTTAGCCATCCATAGCAAGGAAGATTTTGTTTCAGTAAAAGATATTGCAACAAGACAAGAAATATCCAATAAATACTTAGAGCAAATTATTGCAATGCTAAATAAAGCAGGATATTTGGAAACAGCCAGAGGAAATAACGGTGGATATAAATTAGCGAGAAAACCAGAAGGATATACGGTTGGAGAAATCCTAAGAGCAACAGAAGGGGATTTGGCACCTACCTTCTGCTTAACAGATGATGGGAAATGCAGTCGAAAAGAAAACTGCAAAACTTATGCTTTCTGGGAAGGGTTAGATAATGTCATTCGCGAATATGTAGATGGTAAAACACTAGCAGATTTCATAAAAGAATAAAGTAAAACCACTCTTTTGAGTGGTTTTATATCTTTCAGAATTCCTATTGACTTACTAGGAAACATAAGGTATAATATCCTAGTAAAATAATAGGAAAAGAAAAGGATAATGAAAACAATCTATTTCGATAATAATGCAACAACACAAACCGATGAGGAAGTGCTAAAAGCCATGTTACCATACTTTGTAGAGAACTATGGAAATCCGTCTTCCATCTATAAAATTGGGAGAGAAAATAGAAAAGCAGTAGAGGAAGCAAGAAAAAAAGTAGCAACAGCCTTAAATTGTGAACCAGATGAAATCTATTTTACCTCTGGAGGAAGTGAAGCAGATAATACAGCAATTCGAGGAATTGCTTATCAATACCAAAAGAAAGGAAACCATATCATTACTTCCAAAATTGAGCATCCAGCTGTGTTAGAAACTTGCAAACAATTAGAAAAAGAAGGCTTTGAAGTAACCTATGTTGGCGTGAAAGAAAATGGAATTTTAGATTTAGAAGAATTAAAGTCTGCCATTAAAGCAACGACAATCTTAATTTCGGTTATGTTTGCCAATAATGAAATTGGAACCATCCAACCAATACAAGAAATTGGAGAAATCGCACAAAAGCATCATATCTTTTTCCATACGGATGCAGTACAAGCAGTCGGAAGTGTGAGCATTGATGTGAAAGCTTTGCACATTGATGCGCTGTCGTTATCTGCTCATAAATTCTATGGACCAAAAGGAATTGGCGCTTTGTATATGAAAAAAGGCATCCAATTCGGAAAATTGATAAATGGTGGACACCAAGAGAAAAACAAACGAGCAGGAACCGAAAATGTGCCAGGAATTGTAGGACTAGGAAAAGCAATCGAACTTGCTTATGAGAATCTAGAAGAACATAACAAAACTATACAAGCCTTACGAGATTATTATGTAGCACAAGTAGAAGAAAAAATCCCATATATCCACATCAATGGGGACCGAAAGAAAAGACTACCAGGGAATAGCAATATTTCATTTCGCTTTATTGAAGGAGAAGGATTGCTTTTGAATTTAGACTTAAAAGGAATTTGTGCTTCAAGTGGAAGTGCTTGTACATCTGGTTCATTAGACCCATCCCATGTGCTACTGGCAATCGGATTACCGCATGAGATTGCACATGGGTCTTTACGAATTTCGATTGGAAAATATAACACGAAAGAAGAAATCGATTATGTGGTTGAAAACCTAGTTGAAATCGTAGGGAGATTAAGAGAGATGTCGCCTTTATGGGAAGAATTTTGTGAGGAGGGAAAATAAGATGGAATATTCAGAAAAAGTAATCGACCATTATACCAATCCAAGAAATGTGGGAAAAATAGAAAATGCCTCTGGTATTGGAGAAGTAGGAAATCCCGTTTGCGGAGATATTATGAAAATGTTTATTCAGGTGGAAAATGGTGTGATAGTAGATGTGAAATTCAAGACCTTTGGTTGTGGAGCAGCGATCGCAACCAGTAGTATTTCAACCGAAATGATAAAAGGAAAAACGCTAGAAGAGGCATTAGCACTGAAAAATACCGATGTTGTAAATTCGCTTGGTGGACTTCCTCCAGTAAAATTGCACTGTTCTGTTCTAGCAGAAGAGGCTATTCATGAAGCCATTGCAGACTATTATCGTAAACAAGGAAAAATGACCGAAGAAGAAATCCAAGAAAAATGCCAGTTAAAGCCACATCATGGCTGTGAAAGTTGTGGGATTTAGATGGCAAAACGAGTGTTATTAGGAATGAGCGGTGGTGTCGATAGTAGTGTTTCTGCTGTGCTACTAAAAGAACAAGGCTATGAAGTAATTGGTGTTACCATGAAATTGTGGGAGGGCGAAATCGAAGGAAGTTGCTGTAATCTTTCTTCAACCATGGATGCAAAATCGGTTTGTAATTTCCTTTCCATTCCACACTATACCTTGAATTTCAAAGATACTTTCCACAAGTATATAATCCAAGACTTTGTCCAATGCTATCAAGCAGGAAAAACGCCAAACCCTTGTATTGCGTGTAATCGCTATCTGAAATTTGGGAAAATGTTTCAAATGGCACAGGAACTGCAATGTGATTTTGTGGCAACAGGACACTATGCGAAAACCGAATTCGACCAAGAAAGAAATTGTTTTGTTTTGAAAAAAGCAAATGCGCTTGCTAAAGACCAAAGTTATGTTCTATACAATATTCCAAAAGAAAAACTAGGACAGGTAATCTTTCCCCTAGGCGAATTTGAAACGAAACAAAAGGTTCGAGAAATGGCAGAAAAAAGGGGACTTCCAGTAGCGAAAAAGCCAGACAGTGAAGATATTTGCTTTGTTCCAGATGGAGATTATGTGAGATTTTCGGAAAAAGAAGCAAACATACAACCAGAAACTGGAGAAATTGTGAACCAAAAGGGAGAGGTATTAGGAGAACATCAAGGACTTTATCGCTATACCATTGGACAGAGAAAAGGGCTGGGAATTACAAGTAAAGTACCACTGTATGTGCTTCGACTAGAACAGGAAAAAAATCGCCTTGTTGTAGGAGAAGAAAAGGAACTCTACCAAAAGGAATGTGTCGTTTTAGATGTAAACTGGTTATTGCCAAAAATTGAAAGGAAACCACAAGAGTGGATGGTAAAAATCAGGTATTCCAAACAAGAAAAATTAGCAAAAGTTTGTCCAACCCAATTTGGTGCTATCGTTCAATTTCAGGAACCACAAAAGGCGATTACGCCAGGACAGTCTGCTGTTTTTTATCAAGGAGATGTCATAGTAGGCGGAGGCATAATCCAATAAAAAATAAAGTACATTTTCGTGTACTTTATTTTTATGAGTAATTTCAAGGATACCATTTTGATAATTAAAATGTAAAACAAACTTGACATTTTCTCTAAAATGTTGTATCATAAAGTAAAGTTAACTTTACATCAAGAAAAAGGAGATGATGGCTTGAAAAATAAAGTAGAAGAATATCGCAAACAACTTGGCGAAAAACAGGAGGAATTAGCCATGCTAGTAGGCGTATCTAGACAGACCATTATTTCAATCGAAAAAGGAAAATACAATCCGTCCATTCTATTGGCGTTCAAGATTGCAAACCATTTTGGAAAGTCGATTGAAGAAATCTTTATTTATGAGGAGGAAAAATAAAATGGAGAAAGTATTAAAATTAAGATGTATCTATTTAGCAGTTGTTATGATAGTTGGCGTAATTGCACTTGTTCTTGCATTTGCATTACCAAATTTGAGTGAGATGCAGAGCGGATTTGCTAGCGGTTTTGGAATTAGTGTATTGGTCGCAGGAGGAGCAATGCTAATCAAAAGTATCTTAGCATTAAAAAATCCAGAAAAACTAAGAAAAAGAGAAATTGAGGAAACAGACGAAAGAAATGTGCGTATCATGGAAAAATCCATGGCAATTACTTTCCGTATCTGTATGTTACTTCAGGCAATCACTAGCATTGTGCTCGTTGCCATTGACAATGAATGGGGTGTTTATCTAGGACTAATTGTAGGAGTAGAACTCATTGTTTTTGCAGTCAGTTATGTTATTATCTGCAAGAAAAGTTAAACAGTAAAAATGAAAAAAGAGAGTGTTTTCAAGACTTTGCGAAGACACTCTCTTACTTTTCGTTTTCTGATAACATTTTGAAAATAAATATGGTATACTAGAAGCAAACGTACTTTGACAAGTGAATAAAAAAACAGAAAGGAGGACGAAACTATGATAGAAGTGGAATTAGAAAATTTGAGGAGAGTTCGTATTCATTGGGACTGGGTAATTGCAACACTACCAAAAGAAGCGGTAAAAAGATTAGCCTATGAGCCAGTCAATGAACGAGATCATGCAAGAATTATCCTAGAGATGGATTATCTGTATGTGAAATCACACTTTTGCCAAATGCTTGAAGAGGGAAAGCCTGAAACAGAAGAAACCATATTACAAGCACTTGAGAACAAGGATATTTGGGAATTAGAAATCCAAAAAAACGTCGAATGGCGAAGCTTTTTAGAACTACCAACTAACCGCAAGGAAATCTATGCCAGTGAAGAAATATGGGCTGTGGAATGGGATGCACCGAATTTATGTGAAAATCATACGAAACAAGGAGATACCTATTGCATTGAATGGAAAACGCCAACCATAGAAGAAGTTGCTATGACAACAGAAGAATGGAAAAATCTATTGAAAAAGGGAGATTTAAGCCAAATTAATGACAATTCGATTACGTTAGGCATGACGTTATTTGACTGCATTTTACTGGCAAATTTACAAGAAGATAGTATTTGGAAAAGAGTGGAACAATTAGCAAAAGAAGATGGAAAAGGAGAGATTACTTTTCCAGAATATGAGCAAAGGATACAAGAAACGAGAAGAAAAATCCATATGGTAAACCGTGCTACAAGTGAGCTATTAAGCTTAAAGAGAGGATACCAACACACACAAATAACAGAAAAAATACACGAGATAGAGATTACCATTCAAAATGCAAAAAATCACGCACATCATTGGAACCTAAATTGGATTTGTGTTCCTTCTCTTACGAGCCAAGAAAACAAGGAAAAACTAGAGCAGGTAATCTTAGCAGGAGAACCAAATGCCGACACGTCTAACTATTTTAGCAGAACCATTTTAATAACCGAAAATCCAGAAGAACTGGCAAAATGGTTATTGGAATTTTACCGCAAGATTTATGGGAAAACTACCAAAATTCAAGAAGAAAGCCTTGTAACCATTTCGCTTGAAGAATTAAATCAGTATTGGTATGAAGCAAAACAAAAATGGAGATTACTCTAAAAGGAGAAGCAATGGAAGAAATACAAATCCGAATTTTGAAAGGAACCAAGCAAATTGGTGGCTGCATAACTGAAGTACAATCCAAACAAGCCAAAATCTTAATCGATTTTGGAGAAGATTTAGACGAAGAAAAGAAAACGGCTCCACAAATCGAGGGACTAACTTGTGGGGAGCCTACTTATGACGCAGTATTCATTACCCACAGCCACCAAGACCATATTGGTCTAATCGACCAAATCTTGCCGGAAATTCCAGTCTATGTAGAAGAAAAAAGCAAGAAAATTTATGAACTAACTTGTGCTTTTACGGGAAAAAAGTGCAGAGAAAATATCCAACTGGTTCAAGTACTAGAAGGCAAAAGAGAATACGAACCAGTAACGGTCGAAGATATACAAGTTCAATACTACAAAGTTGACCACTCGGCATATAATTCTGCTATGATAGAGGTTACTTGCCAGGGGAAGCGAATTTTACATACCGGGGATTTTCGTAGCCATGGGTATAAAGGAAAAGACTTTATTCCGACTTTGCAAAAGATACGAAAAAAAGGCAAAATCGATTGCCTAATTACCGAAGGAACCGTTTTTGGAAGAGGAGATACCGAGTACCAAACCGAAGAAGCACTAAAAGACGAAGCAATTCAACTATTTCAAAAATATAAGCAAATTTTTATATTACAGTCTTCTACGAATATTGACCGTATTACGAGTTTTTGCAAGGCAAGTTTTGCCACCCAAAAGAACCTGATTGAAGACTTATTTACAGCCAATATCACCTTAGAATTGGGTGGAAGGATACCAAATCCAACTTTTGATTATCACAAAGTTTCAGTCTGGGTTCCAAGAGCATACAACAAGAAATCCAAAGCATTCAAAGAAACATATATCCAGCCACTTGAGCAATATAAGTGGACACAAAATATATACAAAGATTATTGTATGTTGGTTAAGGCAAGTATGTATGAAGATATTCAAATGCTAGTGGAAAAAAAACTAAGTAGTAAGGCGTGTCTAGTGTATTCTATGTGGCATGGATACTTAGAAAAACCAGAAATAAAAGAATTTGTGGAAAAAGTAAAAGCCTTAGGAATTGATTTTGTAGAATTACATACTTCAGGACACGCAGACTTAAAAACCATGAAAAAAGTAGAAGAAATATTAGAACCCAAAAAAGTAGTTGTAACTCATACAACGAACCCAGAAAAAGCAACAGAAGTATTTGAAAAAGCCATTCCAATACAAGATGGAGAAAGGATAGAAGTATAAAATGGAGAAAAAAGAGTTTATCCAAAGATATTTGAACAAAGAAGGATATTTTTATCGCTTGCGAGGTGTGCCAGGGCAAGAAGAAATGCTGGTATATTACCTTGGTGTAAAGATTTTTGAATTACAAAAGGGAAAATATTTTAAGCCAAACATTGCATTTTATTTACCGAATAGCAAAAATAACAAGTCTAAGAAAATGCCAGAACAAGTAGTAGAAGACTATAACCATCTGAAAGGAGCAAATGCCATTTTTCCAATTTTGCATAAGCACCGTATTTTTGTAGATTATGCAGAGTTTTACCAATACTATCGACCATTGAGCACAGCGGAGCGAAAAGATGCAGAATTCCTTGAAAAAGAAATTCAAGATATTTCCAAAGAAGAACTAGAAACCATCGAGAAAATTCTAGAAAAAAGAATTCAATTGTATTCTGGAAAAGTGTTAAATCCAAAAGATTTTGAGCCAACAACAAGTAAAGCCGGAAAAAGAGAGAAAGAATATCAATTAAAGATTATGAACCTTTTACAGGAAGGAAAACTCTCCCCAAACCCAGTCTTTGGACCAAACACTATTCCGTTTGAAATGGAATATGGAATTAAAACGAATGAACGAAAGAAAAGGTTTGCAAAAGAGAAAATATATATTCCAGAGGGACGTGTCGATAATGTCTTTTTCGATGGCGAAACGGTCAATTTAGTAGAAATTAAAATTGGCACAGCCGTTATGGATGGCTCTAATGGAATTCATAAACATCTGTTGGACATTGCTCACTGCTGTGTAAAACACCCCATTATTACAGTAGCAGATTTTCAAAATTTAATCCAAGAAAAAGGAAAAATTTTGGAAGCCTATGGTTGGAAAAATCCAATTCAAACAATGCCAAAAAGATTAGAATATAACATCATTTGTGGGTATCAAGATGAGCAAGAAAAAGAAGCGGTAATCCAGTTGCTAAAGCGAATTGATAAAAAAAATATCGAGCAAGTAATCCGCATGACTTCAAAAGATACGGTATTATCTGAAGCAAAGGATAAGAAAGAAGCCGTTAAAAAGATAAAAGAATATTATGGGGAAGCGTTTGCACAAATGAGCTTACCAGAATTGTTAGCCTATGTAGAAAAAATATGCCCAACAAAAATCTGGTTAGCGTCAGAAGATTATACGAAAATAGAACTATATCCCGACAACCAAAAATAAAGAAAAAGGAGAGAAATTTTATTGGACTTTCTCTCCTTTTATGATAAGATAAAGGCAAACAAAAAGAGTGAAAAGTAGGAGGCAAAGATGGAAGAAAAAGAGTTTCAAAGCAAGTATACATTAGATTTAGAAACCTATCGTGAATTTTCTAAAGGATATGCTGGTGTCAAAAAAATTGGGCAAGTATTTTTAGTCCTATTTGCACTATGCTGTTTGAGTCAGTTATTCAGTAGAAACTATTGGTATATCTTTGCTTTTGGCGGGTTGTGGCTATTACTAGTTATTACTGCCAAGATTTTGAACCAATCCAAAGTACAATATAATCGCTCGATTAGTGCTAACGGCGGAAAGCCACTCCACCACACTGTAACCATTAACAAGGACGGCATTTTAATTGCAGAAGATGGCGGAAATAAGTCAAACTATCAATTTGAACAAATTATTGGAATGGGAGAAACGAAAAATTTACTCATTCTCAAAATGAAATATAACCTTGGAATTATTTTGCGAAAAGATACTCTAATAGGGGGGAATATAGAAGAATTGGCACAGTTCCTTTTTGAAAAATGTGTCAACCTAAAACCAAAGAAAATTGTGCAAACAAAATATGCACATATCTTCCAAAATTGCATGATGGTGGTACTTGGCACGATTGTGCTACTTGCTGTTGTCTTCTTTGTGTGGCAAGGGCAAATCATGAACCATTTTGAGAAAAAACTAATGGAAAATGGTTATGAGGTAAGTCAATTAGAAACCTATGTAGATAATAGAAGAATTCCTGTACTGCAAGTCTTGCAAAAAGCGGATGCAACATATATTTATGAGTTCAAAAATGAAGAAGAAGCCAAAGAAAATTTGCAAAATTGGGCAAAGTGGGAAATGGAAATGCTAGAAGAGGCAGAGCAAGCACCAGAAATGGAAAAGAAGCAAAAGAAATATGTCATTGATTTAGGAGAAGCGGTAACCATTCTCATTCAAAAAGACAACTATGTGTTCTATGGCAGAAGCGATACTACCAGTAAAGTAGAATTAGAGAAACTAGCAGAGTTGTTAGGATTTTAGGAGAGAAATATGAGTGAAATTATTGCACAAAGGCAATTTAGTCCTATGTATATTTGGCTAGATATCGCATTTTTAATCTTTCTTGCCATCTTACTCATTCGTCAAAAGAAATATGCAACATTGGGAGTAGGAATTGTAGCAGGTATCTTATATATGCTAGTGGACTATGGGCTTTTCCATTTGGTTTGCCACTCTCGTAGCATTCGTGAAGGATATAGTCTTTTTTGGGTACTTCTTTGGATGAGTATGAGTTATGGCTTTACCAATTTTGTGTGGATATGGCTATGGATTTCCAAAGATAAAAACTTAAAAGAATGGTCGTTGCTCATTTTGTTATGGTGGTTTTGCTGTCCACTTCTTGCCAAAACTTTTGGCGGAACAACAGAACTGATTACCATTCAAAGAACGACAGGAGCCTACCACGGATATATGGCAGTGATTTTGTTTGTTGGTTATCTTGGCGTTATTTTATGGAATATGCAACACCAGAAAAAAGAACAAAAAATACCACTTGGCTGGATTTTAGCCATTGGCATTCTGGTTCAATTCGGTTGGGAATGTGCCTTGCTATTAGGTGGTATTCGTAGTGCAACTATTCTTTCATGGGGCGATAAAATCTTAACTATGGTAATCAACTCTCTACTAGAAACAAACCTTGGTATGCCGTATGTTTTTGCTCTTTATCTATGGTATTGCTCTCATTTCACAGAACAAGGAAAGAAACGCGAAAAGAAAATATCTTGGATAGAAGCCTTGGAAGAAAATAATAAGAGAAAATATAATTGATTTTATAGAATAGTAGTGATAGGATAAAATCAATAGATAAAGGAGGGGATTTTGAATGAAAGAAAAAAAGGGAAAAATAATCGCTCTAATTATTGCAATTATAGTAGTTGTATTGGCAATTCTTATTATTCCAACAGCAAGAAAAATGATGATTTTCCGAATGATTGACGCTAAAACCGAAAAATTAGAAAAAAGCGAAAAGAATGTTTATTTGAAAATAGAAAATGGGGAAGATACAGCTGAAGTGTATTTTTTGAATGATACTCAAAAAATAGTATTAAATGGTGAAATGGTCGGCGACATAATAAAAGCAACAGAAGATAACCCAGAACCAAACTTTAGTAATAGATTTAATCATTATTTTTACACAAATTTTGGGGAAACCTACTTGAAAGCAAAAGATACGCAAATAAAAACTGTACAAATAGATGGAAAGAAATATTATGAAATTATAGAAACTCATAATGAAGAGAACAAAATGCCAGAAAGAAATATTATATATGTGGAAAAAGATACAGGAATTACCAAAAAAGAGATACGCATTATGGAAGAAAAAACATACACCATTATAACAGAGTATAAACTTGGAACTGTAACAGAAGCAGACTTTACAGAATAATAAAAAAGTAAAAGAGAAGAGGAGAACTTAGCAAAGTTCTCCTCAAACTGTTTTCAAATTTTACTTTGTCAATAGTCTGAGCCTTAGGATTAAGGCTTTTTTCTATTCTAAACATCCAATTCTACTGTACAAGTCTGTGTCAATGTTTCTGGTGCTTCGTATGGCCAATATGAGAAAGTCAATGTATTACCACGTACGTGTAATTCCTTTGGAATATTACCCATAATGGAACATTCGCCAACTTTTACAAGTGCTTGATTTTTATATTGATAAAAAGTATACGAATTGGTAATTGGAGAAATTAAACAAATGTATATTTTATGAATAATTTCTGCATAGCCATCTCCGTTCAAATCAAGAAGGTAGTAAGTATTGTGTTCGGCATAATCGCCATAAGAAGGTGCCTCATTTTCCTTCACAAAAGGATTGGCAGAATAACTTTTTCCGTCAATTTCAAGGGAAGAACCATTTAACAGGATGGTTTCTTTTTTAGCATCTCCATCTAAATCAAGAGAAATGCTACCTTGTGAATATTCATAGGAATAAATGTTCCATACTTTTTCAGTTTGTGAATTCGTTTGTATAGTATTCGTTGCTTCAAGATTAGAAACAGTTTCTTGCTGGAAGGTATTTTCGGTTTCTGGTGTGCTACTTGGTCTAAGAACAAAGTAACAGGCAGTGGCAACTGCAAGAACGAACAGTACAATCACGACACCGAGAAAAATGGATAAAGTTCTATTTTCTTGCATAGATATTTTCCTCCTTTGTATTTCCTGTTGCCATTATATCATAGGAGAAAAATTTTTCAACCAAACTAGATACTACTCAATTTTTCGATCTCTACCACATAGTCTTTCATATTCTTTACATTTAATCTTGTATTCTAATTGTTGCGTTAAATAGCGGTAGTACATATATGCCTGCTCATATTGTGAAATAGGATTAAATAAGTTTGGGTCATAAGATGAAAAGTTAGGGTCCATATGCCCACTTCCATCAAACCCCATATACGGGTTTGGAGCGCTAAAATCTGTATTCTTTTCCATAAAAAACTCCTTTCTAAATCTTAAATTGAAACAAACAAGTTGTTTGTAAAATGAGAAATGTATAAAAAGCAGCAAGAAGACCTTGGAGCAATTTACCCCAGAAATATGGCTTGATGGATAACTTCTCTTTCGAGATAATTCCATAAACCTGTAGTAATACACAAAATCCACCAAAACCGAGAATAAATGCACTTAGGACAATGTTAATAGTCATATCCTTCTGAAAAAAATTAGAAATTCCCTTCAAGCCAGTGGTTAGTTCAAACAAGCCATTGATAAAAGAGGTAATTAGTTCAGTCGGCAAATGTAGAAACGTAAAAAGCGGTGTTAGCATATCGCGGAAAACGGCTAGGAAATGGCTCTGCTCTAAAACCGAAAGAATAACCGAGAACAAAAGGAGAAAACCACCAATCATGAGAATGGTTTGCACGGAATTTAGGATACATTCTCCTAAAGCCAAGTCCTCTAATCTGTTTTTACGAAGAGGCTCTTCTATTACCTGTACCGAACGCTTTTGACGAAAGCGACTGAAAAGCCCAAATAAAATGCCAACGGAAAGACTGGCTAATAGGTGAGTAAACAAAAGTAGGAAACCAATCTGGGCATCTAAATAAAACCCAGTTCCAACGGTTGCAATGATAAACAAAGGACCAGAATTATTGCAAAAAGGAAGCATACGTTCTGCTTCTTCCTTGGTACATATTTGTTGCTTATAGAAAGATGCAATTATCTTGGCACCCACTGGATAGCCACTAATCATTCCCAAGAGAAAAGCAAAACTCGCCTCACCCGGAACATTAAAAAGAGGTCGCATCCATTTGGTAAAAAGCCTACCAAAAATTTGGACTAAATCCGTATGATTTAATAATTCGGTTGCAATCAAAAAAGGAAGTAAAGTTGGAACCAAGTTATTTCCCCAAAGTGCAATTCCACTGCGGGCAGCAGTTAAATTTGAACCGTGGAAATAAGACCAAAAAGAAAAGAAAACAAAGGAGCAAAAAAGGAATTATATAATTGGATAAATGAATAGCAAGTATTTTTCCTTTCATGAGATTTCCTCCTAGATACACAAGCAAATTTAGTAAAGGATATGCACACAATCTGAAAAATATGTGAATAACCCAAATTTATTTTTCAGATTTCTTGCGATTTTATGGGAAATATTATAGAATAGAAAAAAAGATAGGCAAAGAAGGGAGTGCATCATTTTGAGTAAAAATGTACGATTTGCAATTTATACAGCAATTCTTGTAGTATGTTTCGTATCGGTTATCCTAGCCATTTACGATGCTGTATTTTTGAAAGAAGACGAACAAAAACCGGTAATTATACCAGCAGCGAATAATCAGGCAGGAAGTGCTGAAAATCCAGAAGAACCAACTGAAACGATGGAAGTGCGAGTAGCAAACTTTAAGACGCTATTTACCAACCAGATTTATAAAGGAGATTATGACATCTCCAAAATTGAAAAAAGCGATCCAGCAAAAGATATTGTCTATACGGCGGCAGAATTGCAAGAAACCAAAGACTTGTATGAAATCAATTTGAAAATTCCACTCATTAACATCAATCATGAAATCACGCAAAGAATGAACCAAAACACACAAGAGATTTTTGCAGACCGTGCCAATAAAATCTTGCAAGGAACAACGGAAAAGACAATTTTTGATGTCGAATATGTAGCCTATATCAATGGCGATATTTTATCCCTTGTTATCATGTCTACTTTGAAAGAGGGAAATCAGGCACAGCGTGTGATTGTCCAAACGTATAACTACAACTTAAAAAACAAAACAGAAGTAACCGCAGAAGAAATGCTAACTTCGCTTCATTATGATATCGATACCGTAAATGATGAAATCAAACGAGAAATCAAACAAGTAAGTGATGAGGCAGCAGCCTTACAACAGTCCGGCTATGAAGGTTATACCAGAAATCCAGAAGATGCACGTTATCTTGTAAAAAATGCAAAAACCTATTTTATGGGGGAAAATGGAGCCGTATATTTGATTTATGCGTATGGAAATAATGATGTAACATCTGAAATGGACATTATCCGATTTGATTAAGGAAATAAAAAAATGGCAAAAAAATTATTGATTACCGAAAAACCATCTGTAGCGATGGAATTTGCAAAAGTATTAAAAATTGGTGGAACCAGAAAAGATGGTTATCTAGAGTCCGAAGAATGGGTCATTACTTGGTGTGTGGGACATTTAGTTACCATGTCCTATCCTGAAAAATATGATGAAAAACTAAAGTTTTGGCGACTAGATACCCTTCCTTTTCTACCAAAAGAATTCAAATATGAACTCATTGGCAATACGGAAAAACAATTCCGTGTGATTCAAGGATTATTACAAAGAGAAGAAATTGACTCGGTTTATGTAGCAACTGACTCTGGGCGAGAAGGAGAATACATTTACCGATTAGTGGAACAAGAAGTTCGGAGTACAAAAGAAAAATCGTAGAAGAGTTTGGATTGACTCCCAGACCGAAGAGGAAATCAAAAAGGGGATTGAGCAAGCCAAAGATTTAGCGGAATATGATAGTTTATCGGATTCCGCTTATTTGCGTGCCAAAGAGGATTATCTAATCGGTATTAACTTTTCAAGGTTACTATCCATCATTTATGGTAGAAAACTAGCCAAAGAAATCGAACAAGAAAAAGCCTCTATTTCCGTTGGACGCGTCATGACTTGTGTCCTAGGAATGGTTGTCGAACGCGAGCGAGAAATCCGCAACTTCCAAAAGGTTCCTTACTATAAAATTGCAGGAAAATTTGGAAAAGAAAAAGGAAACTTCCAAGCAGACTGGCGTGTAACGGAAAAATCCAGTGTGTACCAGTCGCCAAAGTTATATAATGATGTGGGCTTCCGCAAAAAGTCAGATGCGGAGGAATTAACAGAAACATTGCAAACGAAAAATGCTTTTGTTACCGAAGTTAAAAAGAGTAAAACAAAGGAACTAGCCCCATTGTTATTCAATTTGGCAGAAATCCAAAACGAGTGTACCAAACGTTTCAAAATTAAACCAGACGAAACGCTAGAATGTATCCAAAACTTATATGAGAAGAAGTTAGTAACCTATCCAAGAACGGACGCAAGAGTCTTATCTTCAGCAGTTGCCAAAGTGATTAGCAAGAACTTAAATGGAATTGCAAAAGGGATGGCAAATGACGAAGAAATTAGTGGATATGTCAAAAAGATGGTCGAGGAAAAATATTCGACCAACTTGCAAAAAACAAAATATGTCAATGATAGCAAGATTACAGACCATTATGCCATTATCCCAACCGGACAAGGATATGAAAATCTGGAAAAATTGCCAGATTTGCAAAAGAATATCTATCGCTTAATCGTGAAAAGATTTTTAGCCATCTTCTATCCAGCAGCCGAATACAACAAAGTATCGGTAACGGTGGAAATGGATACAGAAACCTTTGTTGCCAATGGAAAAGTATGTACGAAGCAAGGCTTTTTAGAAATCTTGAAACCAGAAAAAAAGAAAGCAAAGGAAAAAGACGATAAGGAAGAAGAGGAAGGAACCGAAGAAAATTTAGATATTTTGAATGATTTGAAAAAAGGGCAGGCTCTTTTGCTTGAAGGGGTTGAGATTAAAGAAGCGGAAACTTCGCCACCAAGCAGATACAATTCTGGTTCGATGATACTTGCGATGGAGAACGCAGGAAAACTCATTGAAGAAGAGGAACTTCGTGAGCAGATTAAAGGAGCAGGAATTGGAACCAGTGCAACCAGGGCAGAAATTATGAAGAAACTCGAAAAAATCCAATACATTGAGATTAACCCAAAAACGCAGATTATTTCACCAACGATAAAAGGCGAGAAGATTTATGATATTGTAGCAGGCTCTATGCCAGATATGCTCAATCCAAAACTAACAGCGAGTTGGGAAAAAGGTTTAGAAATGGTAGCCAAAAAGGAAATCCCAGCTGAGGAATTTATGACCAAACTAGAAAACTATATCAAAAGCAAAATCAATAAATTGGTAATTCCAATGTAGTGATAGAAAGGCAAATTCCAATTACAGATAGCAAGTAATTGGAATTTGTTTTTTTCGTGTGTTGACATTTCGAGAACCGAATTAAATTGCTAATAGATATAATTTGATATATAATGAGCATGAGAGTTAGGGAGGGGGCAAATTTATGGAAAATATTTATACATTTGAAGAAATAAAAGCGATTACAAAACCAATTTTTGAAAAATATCAGATAAAAAAAGCATATCTGTTTGGCTCTTATGCGAGGGGAGAAGCAACAACAGAGTCAGATATTGATATAATGATTGCGAAAAAAGACTCTAAGATAACTACTTTAGTTAATTTGACAGAATTTGAAACGGAATTGCAAGAAAAATTAAATAAAAATGTAGATGTCATAACAGAAGAAACTTATTTGGACGAAACAGTGGAAGAAAACAAATACGGAAAACTTGAAACCTGGATTAGACCTACTCGCGGGCTTTGTCAAAGAAAGAGTGTACGGTTATATAAGGGAACGGGTTGCAGATAGAAACCCCAAAGCCTTTGAAGAGGTTCTGGAGGACCTTGACCGATATGAACGGAACTTGGCAGATGTAATCGAGC
>ERZ777306.1880-NODE-1880-length-30065-cov-4.990836_pt1 | contig 30065 bp, 31 predicted proteins | sample MGYA00374966_ERZ777306 | MGnify/ENA primary metagenome ERZ777306 (study PRJEB29329, sample SAMN06343882) | mouse gut metagenome | isolation source: Mouse cecum | place: Austria: Vienna | collected 2014-11-15 ... | reverse complement strand
CCTATTTTATACTTCTTTATCATTTGTGCAATATTTATTTTTCAAACAAGGCCTATAAATGGCACCCCAGTTTTATCTGAGGCAGCCTTCGAATCTGGCTCTGAACTCTCTTTTTCCGATGGAGTTCCTGGATATGAACTCATGTGGCTGCCTATCCCTGGGACAAAGTCCTTGGTTGCCAAATCTACGCTCATCACCAACATCAGCTGGCGTCAGCTGCAGGAATTGGGTTTCGTTGATGGGAAACCCATTATTATGGATAACAAGCTGTATTTTGTTCGCCTACCCTGGCTTGGAACATCTCCCAATGCCAAAAATGAGGTGGCAGGCAGGCCAAACGACAATCTCTGCTACTGGGGCCGTGAAACATTCATCAGCTTCGAGGGGAAGAAGCCAGAGCAGCGCTCTCCGATTTTCGGAGGCCCTGATAATACCTGGTTGTCTGCGCACCCGGCAACTCAGCGCCTTAATTTGGGCTTTCGACCCGTAATTGATCCCGGCTTGAATATGTAATCAGTCTCCCTCTCCGTCATCATCTTCCTCATTTCCTTCCAACAGGGCGGAGACGATCTCGTCACCAATGGCAATGTACGAAAAATCAGCAATAGCTTCTTTGAATGACATCTCAAATATATCTGCAATCTGCCGGAGCTGGCAGCTCATGGTCCGCAACTGGCCAATGTACGCATCTTCTTTTTCCTCCTGGCCATTATCAACATCCTGACAAACAGGAGTCTGGTTGATAGGCTCTTTCAGCCGCTTTCCCGGGAATTGAATGACCTTTTGACCCATAAGAATCACCTCTTTCGCGATATTAGGAGCGAGAGTTTTGGCGTGTCATCACTCCCATTTCTTATCTTATGCGAGAATTTTTAATGGTAGTGGCAGGTATCCTTATCAGCATACTATCCGGCATATTTCCAGCATCCAAGAAGTTGATTCATTCCGTCAATGCTTTCCCCCACATCTGCATACGATACCAAAAAGAGAGGAGGTTTGCCTTTGTGGACAAGTTTCTGTTTCAATACTCCCATTACAAAATCCTGGATGCTGTGAAAAATCAGTCATGGGAAGGAGTTCCTATCCCGTTCCAGCAATGTATGTTTGTGTTCCAGGACACCTTCCTGCTCGTTGAAAGCCGAATGGAGTCAGGGAACGTGCTCAAATTACGCTTTGAGAAAGAGGGCAAATTTCTTGGTGCCACGGCCATTACCATCAAGGACTACCGCTGGCCAAGAAACATGGAAATCAATGCCGTTGGCAGTGTGCCACCCGACTGCCTGTGCGAGTTCATACGGTTCTACCAGCGTCTGAGCGTTTACCTAAGTCAGTCACGAGAAGTAACAAATACCAGCGCAAGGGAGATAATCCAGGAGGATTTTGAGCAGACAGTGGATCCGGCGCAAAAGAACCGTAAGGAGCTGGACGAGCGCATCATATGCTTAGGCAGTCTTTCTGCAGCTGCAGTCTTTCGCCATGTGAAGCCCTTTATGGCAGCGCCCAAACATCAGCAGAATCCCTGTGACTATGCCTACTGGGTGCGTGGCCATCAGCGGCTGTGTAAGTCCGGTGTTCGCACATGGGTCCGACCCCACATGCGCAATACGCAGTATCCGGAAAAGAGCCATATTTACACCCTATGAGAAACAACAAAATACTAGATAAACTTCTGTGAGGTGAAAGAGATTGAAAATAAACCATTTTAAGAGCCCTGTTGAATATAACAGGAATCTGGAGGGACTAAACTGTCAAAGGGCGTCGTTAGTTGAAGAATCTATGCGGAGAGGAGCTCCTGAACTCCTGTCCTTCCTGCCTGACGTTGATGTAGAGAAGATGACCCTAAACAACACGGAACTGTGTTCCCACATCCTATATGCCAACTTCCGCCGGCTCCTTCGGGTTCCATCTCTTGGGATGATAGACCAGAAGCAAAAGTACTGCTCTATTTATACATCCAACCGCAATCTGAAACTTTTTTTCAACGGGCAGTCCGTAAAGGCAATCAACTACCGGACGGTGGCGGAAATCATGCTCCTGTATGGCCTGTCTGGGCAAGATATCCAGACAATGGCCCGCTGGTGCTGTGAGTTTGAGCGGGAGGATGGTGGGGCTGAACCTGATTATGGACTGCTTAAGTGCATCTACACCAAGAAACAGGTAGCCCAAATTATCCGATCCTGCCTGGACGGGAAAACTTCCTACTTCCTCCCCGGGAAAATTACAAAAGGCCAAGAATATCTGTCCTTTGCCGACTTCCTTCATACCTTCCGAGCCATTGAAATGGACCCTTATGAGGTTCTGGAGATGTTTGTCCGCAAGGATACCGACGCACTGAACGGTCTCAATGCGGCAATCGCCATCTATGGAACCTTCAAGACCGACCCGTTGGATATGACAGCAGACGTTCTGCCTTCCCCCGCCCTGCACGTTCCCGTTCCGCTGGTTGTTCCTCCCGTCCCTGTTCCCGCCGTCCCTGTTCCCGTCCTCCCTGCTACGATCCCATTGGCAACTACCCCTGCTCAGGCTCCTCTGACAGCTCCCGCTCCTGAAAGTACCCCTGTTGCATCCGGCCCAGTTCAAGCGCCGACATCCGCTGTTCCGGTCAACCAGACTCCTGCCCAAAATTTGTCAACGCAGCAGGAAGCCCCAGTCATGGAACTTGAGCCACGGCAGGGAACTCTGCAAAAGGATTTGCCAGCTGGCGGGAAGTCCCAGCATCAGGGGACAGCATCTTCCATACCCAATCAGCCCCAAGGGCCTGTAAAAACAGGCGTCGTACACAGTAACAACCAAACCTTTGGGACCATCATGTGCGATGCCCTTAGCCCCCTGCGCCGGAACAAGGATGTATTCGTTCCCAAGAACATTTATGTGCTGAGGGATGGCGTTGCAGGGCATCGCGGCGGCCAGGACCGGGACTTCGATACGTTGTTCACCCATTCCGGTACCACCAACCTGGATGTATTCAACTACCTGGTCAGAACCAGCTACATCTATGCGGTGCCCATATATGATCTGCTGTTCACGGATATCAAGTATGGTCAGTATAGGCCCCAGAAGTTGTTCAAGACAAAGGAATATTCTCTGACTGGTATCGCATCAGAGCTTTGTCGGTCTCCTATCAAAGATGAGGATTTGTTCCGCATCCTCTCCACCTATCCCCCACAGAGGCTCAATATCTTTGGCTACAAGACTCCGGAAGCTCAGAGACCGCCTCAGCCAATGGGCAAGGCCTCTGTTGCAACACCCGTCAGCAGTCCGGAGGCGGCTACTAATAAGGACCTGCCGGCAAAGCCAGCTCCAGCGCCCAGCGCATCTCCCACACAAACACAAACCACAACAGAGGTGAATGGAATGAATATCGACCTGAAAATGCGGCTCTGCCAACCCTGCGAGGCTGACTCCTGGGAGAACGACAATCCTGATCGCTCCGCCCCTGGCTTCCATTGGGAAACTGCCAGCGCCGAGATTTGTGAGACGGCAAAGGAAGCTGTTCGGGAACTGGCGGAATCCTCCTGCTTCGATCCCATGGTTATCCGGGCCGGAATTGCTGGTGTTGTTAACCTGCCCTTTAAGGCTCAGGTGGTCATTACAGCATCCGGCTACCGGGCAGCTTACGATCTGTATTAAACCAACAATAGCCCCAGAAGGCGTTTTAAAGCCCTCTGGGGCCTTCGTATGCCCGGGAATCCCCCGATACCTCGCTTCACCGTCCTTGCCCACAGAAACAGCCCTGTGTCCATTCTGCTACATATGAGAGCTATCCACACATCATCGATCGGTATGGTAATTCAGAATCTGTAGACATTCAACTCAAAAAAGCTTACCCGCCACATTTCTCTGTATCCACCGAACGGAACCTCCCAGTCTTTTACAACCATCGAAAGAAAAGATTTTATTTGCATACTTGCCCCCCCCACACCCATTCCTTGCCTACAAGCCATAGACAGAAACCATATACATACATGGTCCCACACCCATCCAATGTAGTCTCCGAGGAAGAAAAAACAGGCTCAGGGAACAATCCCTCAGCCTGTCCAAAGCCGTCAAGATATATACCATATTCGCAAAAGCTACCAATTTTCGATTTTGCGAAACAACTCATGTCCAAATAGACCATTCTGCTAATCCTACGCCGCCCGAAGTCTCTCCTTCAGCCAGGTGTTCCTGTTCGCCGAATATGTGTTATCAATTGCGTACTGGATAGACTCTGAAGTCCCATAAATTACATTTGCATCTTGGGCCCGTGTATAGAGAGTATACAGTATCTTCCGACTAAGCATAGACCTGTTGCAATACATCACTGGGGCAATAACAATAGGCCACTGGCTACCCTGGGAGCGATGGATTGTCATAGCATAGGCCATAGACAGGTCATCCCAGTTATCCTCATACATAATGTACTGACCGTTGCCAATCTGTACGTAGACTCTCTGGTGGACGGTTTTCCCATCCTTCACCTTCAGGATTTTTGCGATGCGGCCCATTTCCCCGTTGACTACGCCCACACGGGAGAAGTCCTCGACGAAGCCAACGCCTTTCTGGAACGTATAGAACTTCATGTCGTAGTTGTTGGCGGTATTGACCACCTTATCGCCCTCCCGGAGCATCAGCTGTACCTTTCTGGGGGTCCCATCATCATCGTGGATATCCACAAGGCGGCTGAACACTTCTGCTACACCCTCCCGTGGTGGGTTAAAAGCATTCTGTAGCGCATAGTTAAGAGCGTTGACACCCACATCCGTCTGTTTTTGTGGACAGAGCACCTGGATGTCCTGCAGCTTATAGCCTTTCTTTCGCATACTGATCGTCATGGATACAATAGACTTCCTGGCAGCTACTGGGTCGTTGCTCCGGATAATATAGGCATTGTTTTTAACGCCTTCTTCATTAACCTTCTGTGAGCGAATGGGATTCCCAGCAAGGATCTCATTGGCATTGTGCAGAACTCCGGATCCGGCGCCCTGGCGCTTAACGACCGTCAGGGTAACAACTGGGACCATCCCAGAATCAATGATATCTTTCAGCACGTTCCCTGGATCGATGCTTTGAAGCTGTTCGAAGTCCCCCATGATGATGGTCTTGGATCCAGTTGTAATGGCGGAGAACAGCACTGAAGCCAACTTGATCCCCATCATGGAAAACTCGTCAATGATGACACACTCACTGGAGATAGATATCTCTGATGAAATTTCCTTGTCGACTACCATATGGAGGGCTCTATGTACCGTACTGGCTGGCAGTCCGGTGGCCCGGTGAGCTACCTGAGCAGCCTGTCCGGTAGGAGCCATGATTTCGGCGGTAAAATACAGCCCATTCCGCCGGTACAGTTCCTTGAGGACTTTGATGATGATATTCAGGGTAAATGTCTTGCCGCAGCCGGCTTGGCCATTCAGAACGAGTACGCCCCCACGATGTGCGCAGGCTTTTAACACCGCCTGCCGCTGCATCTCTTCCAGGATGATTCCCTCTTTGTCACAGACCTCGTTAAGGACCCCCTCTACTCCAGTGAACTCACCATACTCGCTGGCGGTCATATTGCGCAGACACCTAGCAACAGTCTCCTCCGCCTGGTACATAGAGCCGAGATATACCCGATCATCATCTACAATGATTTTACTGGAACTGCGCAGGGTTCCCAGGGCAGTTTTGAGGGCGGATGCTGGCACTTTGATAGCCACAAACCTGAAGCTTTTCCCACCGCGGGCCCTGTACTCGGATACAGCATTGATAACCGCCTGCTTATCAACTCTTTGATACAGAGGGTTGGAAACCTCCTCCCCCTTCATGATAGCCTTGGCAGTGGGATAATCCATGGTGATGTCAACAACTCGGCTTACTTGTTCGGCAAACTGGGGACTTCTCATAAAGCAATTCCCGTGGGTGATGCCATCCTGACGCAGGGTATAGAGCATCGCCTGTTCGAGCCGCTCCTGGCCATCTGGGGCATATCCATTGGCCAACGCTATCTTATCGCACTTCAGGAACCCAAAGCCTTTTATCTCTTCCGCAAGGAAGTATGGACTTACCCTGAGCCGGTCTATGATGTCAGGGTATTTCTCCAGAAGACGCTTTGCGTCGGCCGCCGGAATTTGATACTCCTGGAGTGTTTTGACGATAACATCATCCTCTTTGAAGCCAAGCAAAGCCTGCTGCCAGAGTTTTGCTGTAGCGACTCCAACATGATTAATTTTCTTGGCCACCTGCTCCGGATCCTCCAGGATGATATCCAGAGCGTGTGGACCCAGCAGCTTATAGACTTCCGGAGCCCGAGTGTCCAGCTGGGGCAGGGTGCGGAGGATCGTAATGACCGCATCCTTCGACTGGGGGAGTGAACTGCGGTAATCCATCACCTGTAACACTCGCCCGTACTTCCCGTCCTTAACCACACCATCAACAGTATAGTATCCGTCAATCCTCAGCTTTGTGGGGAAATACCCATTGATTTTGAACCGGTGGTAATCAGAATCTTCTACATCATACACGCTATACCCATTTTCATCATTTCGAAAATTGTTGTTGACAATACGGACTTCAGTTATAACCGGGGTGTTGACAGACAATTGCCCAAGAAACGACGTCTCCTCCGTCTCTGGGGCAAACCAGTAGCCTTCTGCCATGAGGCATACCTCCTTTCACCCCCAGATAATATGCAAATAATTTGATTTTCATTTGTCAAATAAGATTAAAGGGGTAGGTTTGGTTGAGATATGGAGTGTTGACTCTGCCCTGCCTCGATACAGCAGGCCTATCCCTTTTGGGTGGATACAAAGGAACGTGGCGGGTTTGGGCTTTGAGGTGCATGACCATGTGTTCTGAACTGCCAAACCGATCGATGGTATTTGGGCCGCCAACTTTGTCACATTGATGTCAAACTTTCGCAAAAAACAGAAAGTTTGTAACATGGGCTTTCTGACTGCTCCCACCCCTTATGGAGTGGGCATTCCTGCAGTATTTGGTAATTCTGGATAATCTCAGAATAGGCCCAAAATGTAGTGTTCCTGACTGGAATATAGCACAAGCCAATCGCATATAATAGGTTGAAAATAAAAAATGAAGGAGTTCTGTTTCATGATGCATCAGAAAATACTCATTTCCATCGCCATCATCTCTCTTCTGTGGTCCATCCTGATCGTCCTAGCTGTTTTGGAAAACCGGAAGATTCGGAGACTTCAGGCGGAGCAGGATAAGGTCTTTTCCTGCATCAGATTGAACGGTCCGGGGCCCAAGGCCGGCGACGTATTTGTTGCCTACAACCGTAACCTGGCCAAGTATGGAATCCGAGTCAGAGACTCCTTCAAGGGATATTTCACGAACAATAAACAGGAGGATATTAGACATGTATAACCCTATCACCCTTACGGAGATTGCCATTTGGATCGTCTTCGCGATTATTGAGCGCAGTCTTGCCGCGGCCAGTCCGGCTAACAGCAGGACCACCATTGTATGCGAGATATTCAAGCTGGCTGGCTTTGAGATGAGACCTGCGGCAGAGGTCGTTGGACTGACTGCCTGTTTTGTGCTGCGCTTATTTTTTGGTTCCAGCGCTCTGTTGGCTGCCATCGCCATTCTTACGGTACAGCTGTCTTTTTCTACCCTATTGCTGAAGCATTTCATCAACACTGATATCAACTACAACTGATTTTTTGAAGAAGGAGGGAAACGGTGGTTTTCTTTTACCCTTTGAGATCACCGTTATGTATAACCATGAACGATACCGTGTATTTGACCCTAAAACAGGGGGATGCTGTCTACGATGACAAAAAGTTTACCAGGAAGGATATCTCCCGCATCAAGAACAAAATGCTCATCGTAATGTTGGCTGCAACCCTAGCGGTTGGGCTGGCTTTCTACTACCTTTTTACGATTTCCTACACCGTCTCCGGATCCATGGTCCCCACTCTGTCTGTTGGCGAGATCAATGTCATGCGTCATGTCTTTGGTCCTGGTGATCTGCACCGTGGGGACGTTGTTTTATTCAATCCCGTAACTGAATATAATGCTGACATTGCTGACTTTTTGGGCAATGGCAAGGATCATTACATCAAGCGCCTGATTGGGCTGCCTGGTGAGACTATCCGTATCCAGGACGACATCGTTTATATCAACGGCGAACCCCTGAACGAGCCTTATGCTGTTTATCCTAAGGAGAGGACAGAACTGTCCGAGGATAGGAATATGGAGGAGATCACTATCCCTGAGGGCCACTATTTCTTTATGGGTGACAACCGCGACAATTCCTACGATTCCCGATATGGTGTAGGTGTTATTCCCTACAACAACATTGACCGAAAGATGGTCTTTCATTTCACCTCTCTTTCTGCACTGATCCTTGGTACTGACAACGACCAGTACTTTATTGGTTGAGTTTTACAGAGAGTCTGTTTCTGTGTCGGATTTGACCGAGTTGTGTTGGCGCTTCACGTGAAATATCGTAATCTGTCTTCGCGTTGTTTCACGGGGGCCACCCAGACTCAAAGAAGAGGCCTTTGCGCTGTCATCAATCTCCCTTTTCTGGAGATGGTTAGAGCTGCTCTTAATACAGGCAGCTCTTTTCGTTTTCTGGAGCCTGTATGCCCCAACAATCAAATATATGTAATATCCGAACCGCTTTGGCCCGGCGCTGGGGATCAGAAGAAGCTGGAGACGATGTTTGACATCCATATATAGCAAAGCCCAGATATCAGGCCGCTGCTTCCGTAGATGACTGTCAGATGGAAAAGACTCCATCGTGCAACCGGGGTTTGCTCTTTGTTAGCTCCGTAAAGGAAGAAGCCGATCAGAACGGAAACTGCGATAAAAATTGCAAGAACTATCAGATTTGTCAATTTTCTCGCCCCTTTCACTTATATAATATGCGGTCTACTAGGTAAGTATTCCAGAAAGAGAGGTTTGCCGGGGAGTTTTGTAGGCAGTGTCTGTCTGGCGAACACGATTCGATCCATTGTACCCTATTATATGCGTTTTCAATATTCCATATTTTGGTAGTTTTGGCAGCATCCCTAATTCCGTCCTGAGTCAAACTGCACAACGGGCCGCCCATATGGGCAGCCCGCTTGCTTTATATTGGAATTCGATTTTACAGTCCTGTTTCCGCCAGAGCCTCCAGGATGTCCTGGTTCCAGAGGATATAGAGATCTTTGCATTCGTCCGTATATCGGATGTCAGGCCGGAAGTACAGACCCCCTTCTTCTCCCTCAAGGTCAAGTGCCCCGTCTCCGCTCCAGCCGTCGCCCTTGTATTCCCAGCAGTCAAAAGCGATCTGCTTGAGCGTGGCTTTGTGGGGACCAAACGGGGTTATCTCTTTGTATTCAGGTACATGTTCATGCGCCGAGATGATAAGGCTAACCTCAATATAGGTTCCCTGCATCAACAGCTCGTGGATCTCCTTAAGCAGATCATTTGCACCCTTCTGAAAGTCAAGAACCTGCCGCATAGTAAACGCATCACTGTAATAGTACGGGCCGATATCGAGAGAAGCAATCTTCTCGATTTTAGACTCGGTCCTAATGCCATCTTTCCTCTCGGTCTTGCTGTACTGCAGCCGGAGCTCATAGCTCTGCTGAACAGTTCCATGTTCCATTTCCTTTTTATTCTTCATATTTACTTTCCCCTTTCCTTACGCCGCCGTAGTATCGACTTCGTATGTATCGACCATTTTCTTTATCCAGTCGCCGTCAAAGACATTGCCAATGCGGATGTCCTCCGTGTCATCGTAGGCATAATCGCAGTCGGACAGGATGTCTCCATCCACAGTGATAGCGATAGTTGACTCGATTCTGACACTGCCTTCATATCTCTCATCGTATTCGATATAAAGGTCGTTTGAGAGACGGTCTCTCTTGCGGTACCCACTCAGGGATTCGGCACGGCCCAGGTCGATGACCGGAACCTTTTTGAAATCCACGTTCTTATCCTCCATGTTGAACGCCGCCAGCTTACTCAGCTTATTGATATTCTCCTTTGGAACTGTTTCATGGAACTGGTCAATGCTCAGGGCTAGGCCATTGAAGTCATTATCATATGTCAGCATATAGAGCTCCAGGCAGGCCAACATGAACTCATCGGAGACTTCCTTCCCGTTGGTAACCATATAGACGGATCCAAGGTCGATCTTCAGTTCCTTGATACGCTTGGTAATGTAGCGGATAGCTGGCACGTTTAGTGAGGGCTCTCCGCCTGTCAGGGTCAGACATCCAATATGTTCAGTGCCTGCCAGGGCACAGTCTACCACGGCCTCGGTGATGTCTTTATCCTGAGCGTTCCCACGCATGCAGTGGGCACACCCCATATTGCAGCGGCGAGTGACCTCGATAACGAGATTGTCAAATGATGCCTTCATTGTCTCAATACTCCCCTTTGATATGTATTTCAAGCCAAATCGGTTTGTATGTTCATCGTATGCCAAAGGAAGTAAAACAATTCTGCGACACTGTGTCGCTGCAAGTTTTCTCTGTCGAAAGCAGCATGGGTTGAATCCCACCCAAATACCATCGATCAGTCGGATAACTCGGAACGTGTGCGCATGGAGTTCAGAAGAATCTTCCCGCCACATTTTCTCATATCCACCAAAGATAAAGGGGCCTTTTGTATAGAAAACTCGGAGAACCTGACTGCGGATGTCTGATTGAACTTACTGCATACAAAAAGCAATCATATCTGGAATAACTTTTTTCAAGTTTGCATAGGATACGGACATCATTCCAATTTGGATGTTCATATAGGCGGTGACGGCCATATGTCACAATGGGATATCAAAAATACATAATAAAGGGGAAAATCAAAAGTGAAAAAGATTAAAACTATCGTTGTCAACCTCCGCAATGTCATCCGTGGGATGAAATTCTTGCCCCGCACCGCTATCTCCGCCGCTCTGGCCCTTGTCGCAGTTCTGGCTGTTGCCATCGTCGCTGATACAGCATACAACTTCATGGCCAGCCACTCTGGCCTGATGATGATCGCCGGCATTATCGGCGGGCAGGTCTTCCTGTACGCTAAGGAACTGGGACGGCTCAAGAACGGTCTCAAACGGCTGATGGCCGACCCCACCGCTGCTGCCAATGGACAGACTCAGGCCCCTAAAGAAAAGGCTCCCAAGCCTGCGAAGGCAGCTGCCTCCACTGCGTCTTTCGCCACCGTGGCAAAGGATCTTGCTAAGGCCTTCAGCACCCCTGTCGATGAGGACGAGGATGAAGAAGACCAGGAGTCCTTCGAGGATGGCGAGGATGACATCTAAGCACAAAGGCTCACCCTCCGGGTGGGCCTTCTTTTTTCAGAATAGTATTTTCCTATTTTGCATATCATCCAAACATACCCAATCAAGGCAAATATACATATTTTGGAGGGAATGTGAGATGGCAAAGAGAATTCTTGTCGATTTCGATTCAATGTCCTATGCCTGCCCCTACTCCACATCCAGCTGCGAGTATAATTGCGGTTGCTACCACCCTGACGCCGATGAGGCTAAGCTGGACTCTGAGTCTGGCAAGTTGATCGGCCGCTGTTGGAACTCCGGCTGCCCTGTCGTCTGTGTGTTTGACGAGGAAGACCTGGACAATCCAGATTTGGACTGGGATGGGACTGAGCGCGCAGACGTCTGTGGCGTGGATGGGAAATTCATTGACGATGACGAATATGCTACCCTATGTTGTGACGACACAGCGTCGCCGGATGAGAAGATGCTGCTGTACCACTATCAGCGATATATGCACCGGTACGACCCGGAGTGGTTGATGACCCACAAGAGGGAGGAGTTTGAATGAGCGATGGATTCTATCAGTACGGAAATGATCCAGAAGAGGTTATGCTGAGCGTTACTATTGACCGAGAGCGGGATGTGGATGCCTGGAGTTACCTGCACGGAATGTGCGGCGTCTTTGCCCTGGCCCTCTCTCAGGAGTTTGGCTACCCAATCTGGATTATCCAGGACAGCAAAGATGGCCCAGTCCTGGAATCTCTCATCCATGTCTTTTGTGTTGTTAGCAACACAGATGGTCAGAAGCAGTATATAGACGCCAGGGGCGTTACTACCAATGAGGACAGATTCCTGCGGAGCTTTGGGAAGTTCTTTGACTCCCCTGTTTACCGGGAATTCATGCCCAAAGAAGTGGAGCTGCTGATGAAGGATGATCTGGGCACAGCCTATGAGTATTTTCTGGACTGCGCAAAAAAGCTTATCTCAATGCACCAGGTCTATTACGAAATCAAGGAGGAGAAAGCAGTATGAGATACCGAGATGCAAAAAAACTGCACAATGGGGATGCGGTCCACATTAAAGGTACCGATGAAATCCTCTCCGTCATTGAGACGGAGATCCAGGAGAAGGACATATTCGTCAGATGTACTGACGGATGCCTCTATCACCACACAGCTTTAGTCTGAGGAAGGAGAAAAACAGAATGGAAAAAGAAAAGAATTGGCTGTGGTCCAGGGATAGTAAGATGCGTGGAGAAATCACAAATCTTCGCGCCCGGAGATGCCAAATGTCTGGCTGCACTGGATGGTGCATGCACGTTCGCTGGCCTGATGGAAAGCGGACTTTCCCCTGCATAAAAGGCTGCACGCAGCTCGATGACCACATCTGGAAACTGGACTGAGGAGGAGACACAAAATGAATAAATCTTTCATTATTGCCATTACCGAGGAAAATGTCGATGGTTGCGGAGGTTACGCTGCCGAACTGGTCAAAATTGACCACTCCCCCACCAACGGGGATATTGAGCAACTGAAAAAGGCTCTCGACGAGGTCAAGTGCAGTGGTCAGGAAGACCTGTCTACCGAGGATATGATCACCGAGGCCATGAATCGGGTGTTTGGTAGCAATTGGAACTATGTCCCACACGTCGATATCGCATTTTGAGTGAGTTTGAGGAGGTGTAAACAAAATGACAGGTAGAAACGACACTGTGACATTGCATGTGTGCCCAAATGGGTGTAAGGAGGCTACCTTCATCACCCCTGCCCATGTAATGCAGGACTGGAAGGTGGATGCGCTTGGCACTTTCATTGAGAGTGTCAACGATTGCCTTGAGGTCACACACGCTCCTGACAACAACAACTTCTGGGAGTGCAGCGAATGTGGAGAGGAGGCTGAAGCCGTTGAATGCCTGAGGTCCGAAATCAATATTCCTGTTGGTGGTCTCGACTCTGGCGCGGTACGGCCTATATACCTCTATAAGGAGGCCTATCCTTCACTGGGAAAGATGCCCCGGGCTTTCACGATGAGACCTGGGATGTCTGGGGTGACGGAGCACGAAGTGTTTCACAATGCCAGTGGTCTCTGCTACGTTATGGTTGATGATACGAAAGTCCTGCTTGCATAAGTAGCAAAGCCGGCCCCTTTTTGGGGGGTCGGCTCTTTTTGTGTATGAAATGGGTTGGGTTCCTATTTTGTCAGTGGATACAGAAAAACATGTGGGTTTGGGGTTTTAGGAGGATGCCTATGTGTTCTAAGTCACCACAGCGATCGATGGTATTTTGACAGTCCTCCAATCGCTATCGTTTTTAGCGCAGATTTGTTTGCTGACTGCTCCCACCCCTTACGGAGTGGGCATTCCCGCGGTATTTTGGTAAACCAGCACCTCAAAATCTAAACCCGCCACATTTCTCTATATCTAACAAAAGAGGATGTCTATCCTCCAAAATCATATTTCCCCATTTGGCATACGATACACATAACCCTCAATCAAGGGAATCAAACAACATTTGGAGGTACATACCATGATGGAAAAGAAAATTAATAGAATGCAGGAACTGATGGAGCTTATCAAAACCGAGAACGACGCCTACTACCTGAATGACAGTCCCATTGTCTCTGACCGAGAGTGGGACGCTCAGTTTGATGAGCTGGCCTCCCTGGAGAAAGAAACCGGAATCATCTTCGCCAGCTCCCCCACTCAAAATGTTGGCGGCGGCGTTATCGAGAGCCTGAAGGAAGTCATCCATACCAAGCCTATGCTGTCCGCTGACAAAACCAAAGACCCCGCCAAGATTGGGGCTTTTGCAATGAAAGGTAACGGCCCGTATGCGGTCAGCTGGAAAGAGGATGGGCTTACCTTGGTGCTGCGCTATAACAAGGGTAAGCTGGTCCAGGGTATCACTCGCGGTGACGGGACCACCGGCGAGGATGTGACACATAACCTGGCTGCCGTTTTGGGTGTTCCCCTGGTTATCACCTATCTTGAGGAACTGGAGGTCCGTGGAGAGTGCGTCATCTCCTGGACAGACTTCAACGCTATCAACAACCGGGTGGAGACTCCGTATTCGCATCCGCGTAACCTGGCAGCCGGCTCCATCCGCTTGCTGACCCGCAAAGAAGCCAGGACCCGCAGCCTGAGGTTCATCGCCTTCGAGCTGGTCGCCCCCATGGTGGACACTGTCGAGGAGAGCTATCGGTTTATGGCTGAGCAAGGCTTCTCTGTTGTTCCCCACGTTATCACCGATGACCCTGTGTCGGTAATTGGCTCTGAAGAATTTAATCCCAAGCACTACCCCTTCCCTGTCGACGGCCTGATTGTTGAATACAATGACAAGGTCTTTGGCCGGACCCTGGGAGCGACCGGGCATCATGAGAACTGCCGCATTGCGTTCAAGTGGGAGGATGAGACCTATAAGACTACTTTCACCGGTGTTCGGATTCAACCTACTCGTACCGGCATCCTCAGTCTGACGGCTATGTTTAAGCCGGTCAGGATTGATGGGGCCACCGTACGGAAGGCTACACTGCACAATGTCGACATATTCGAATCCCTTAAGCTGGGCATCGGCGATGAGATTGAGGTCTACAAGGCCAACAAGATTATCCCGGCGGTCGCTCAGAACAACACAAAGTCTGGGACATTCCAACTGCCGGATACCTGCCCCTGCTGCGGAGGTAAGGCTGAAGTCGTCAAGAGGGTTTCTACCCGCTACCTTGTTTGCCTCAATGAGGACTGCCCTGCCAAGCAGGTCCGAAAGTTCGAGCATTTCTGTGCTCGCACTTACATGGAGATCGATGGCCTGTCTGGGGCTACTCTGCAAGCCCTTGTCGATGCCGGCTGTATTAAGACATATTCCGACATCTACCATCTGGCCCGCTATAAGGAGGTCATTGAGAGCCTGGACGGGTTTGGAAAACGCTCCTACCAGAAGATCATCCAGGCCATTGAGACCAGCCGTAAGGACGTTGCCCTGTCCTCTTTCATTGCTGCCTTTGGTATCCCCCTGGTTGGCCGCCATGTGGGCAAAATTTTGGAGAAAGAGTTCGGGACCTTGCAGGCCCTCGTCAACGCGGTTGACAACAACTACGACTTCACTGCTATCGATGGCCTTGGCCCCCAGAAGGCTGGCAACCTGGTCAACTGGCTCATGGATTGGAAGAATCGCAGCCTGATGTTTGATGTCGCCGCTGAGATTCAGTTCAAGGCTGTCCCCTCCCCTGCCGCTGATAATCCCTTCAAGGGTAAGACTGTGGTGGCTACTGGCTCCTTTGAGTCTTTTACCCGGGATGGAATTAACAAAAAGCTGGAGGAGTTGGGCGCAAAAGCAAGCGGGTCTGTTTCCAAGAAAACGGACTATGTCATTGCTGGGCCTGGTGCTGGCAGTAAGCTCGCCAAGGCACAGAGCTTGGGCGTAAAGGTACTGACCGAGCAGGAGTTCCTTTCGATGATCAACTGATTTTGCTCGCGACACAGTGTCGCAAGCATAGCAAAAGAGGGAGGCGTTTGCCTCCCTCTTTTTGGGTTCTATAAACGGGCGTTCAATGCCACTTCCATATCCACCTTGACCTTGCGGATGGCGTGGCTAGGATTCAATCTGCGTTTGATCTAGCGGAGAATCTGTAGCGTCCTTGTTCTCTCCTACCTCTTCTGTCAGCTCAGCAAGCTGCAACTCAAGAAAGAGGTCTTTCAGTGCTTCCAGCTTCATCCGGGATACCTTATCCTGCCCATAAGTCTTGAGGGCCAGGAAATCTTCGAACCGGATCTGGTTCGCTTTCTTGAAATTCAGCCGAACATTTCTTATCCCCTTTCTTTTTTCCACAGCTTCAGATTCTTTGCTTTAGTCCACTCTTTCAATACCTCGATCTCCTCTTCCGATGCATACCGGTTATCAAATCCAAGGTACATAGAGCAGGCACTTTCCTCATTCACGGTGAGGGTCAGTACGGGTTTTTTGATATTCTCAGTCCTGCGCAGGAAGCAAATCTTGTACTTGCCGGAAATGACGAAGGAAACGTAGGAACCAACGCAGTGGCTTTGCTCCTTCCCTTCCCGCACCAGATCAGCTGCTTCCTGGGGAATAATGACGGCCCATTTTTTGTTTTTGGAGACCCAGCTCAGATTCTTATACTCAGGGCTGGATACGACCTCCTTAAACTTGGCTTTTTCTCTCTCAGAGAGAACCACCTTGTAGTTCATACTGGCCAAGTCGTGCTGCAGTTTCAGGGATTTCGGACACAGCACATAGGGAACATTCATGTCAACACACATTCTGATGTAGTCTTTCAGAAGATCCCATGCCTCTTTAGGCTTCTCAATTCCCTGATAGATTGAAACCTCCTCGGTCAGATAGGTTACCAGGCGTTTGCGCTCAGCCGGTGTCCGCTCAGCTAAAAAAGCAACGAGTTCGCCAATATAGCAGGAAGTATTTTCCCCGAAGATTTCCAAAGCTGTCTTAACAGACTCGACTGTCACATCCGGGCCAACCTTACGGTTAAGCTCCTGTGCCTCTCTTGTGTTGATATACAGCTTGAACACCGGATCGATCAGCTGTTTTGGAAGACCAAACGCTTTCTTAATGCTGCGCTCATTGGGTTTGAGAACCTCGTCTTCAATCGCACGTTTAAAGACAGAGTTGAGATGATGAAGGGTGGTATTAGTCCTGTCAGTGGACGCTACCTCATGGTACAGGGAATCCAAAACAGGATACTTGAGCAGGTTCTTTGCAATGGTATGAACAGAAGTTGTGCCATCAAGGATAGTCGACAATGATCTGATCTCTACAACAAAGTCCTTACAGTCAACCCTCATCGGGAGCGACGACACCGTGACGTAACTCAACGCCTTGGACAGATTCCTGCCGTTCAGCTTGACCTCCTTGCTGTCAATTTCCACCTTCTCGATCCTCAGTCCGCGATCAGTGCTAAAAATAACCTTGCTGGAGGTTGCAATAGAAAAGTGCTTTGACGTGAATGACTCGAAATCAGGCACCTCCCGGTGCAGTGTCACTGTGTCGCCGTCAACGGAAAGAGATGTCAAGGCCGCTTTTTTCTTGATATCTGCTTCGTCCAAGATAGTTCCATCCCACCTACACAGATAGACATCCTGTGCAAATCTACCGTATGGTGCGCCGCAGTTGGGGCACACGGCAGTAGTATCGTACTCCTTATCGATATAGTAGGAATCCTTGACTCTATTGAGTTTGAATTTTGCTCCGCAGGAGCATAGACCAAATACAGTGCTCTCACAGCAACTGCTCCCTGCCTTTGGTTTATACTCTCTTACCAACATATACATATGTATTTCCTCCTAGATTTTTGATTTCTCCATGACATATTGATCTGTCACAGCTTTCTATTCATCCGAATTGAATAATGCCTGCATCTTATGCAAATGCTCAGAAAGCCATTCTCAAAGAGGGTTGTTTGGGATTTGGCTAAGCCTCTGGAAGGTTGGTATATTCTGGTTTAGCAGCTTCCTCTTTTTGGTGGATACAGGGAGGTGATTGTTCCTGGTTCGCTGGCCTACGTGGGCAGGCACACCGATCGATGGTATTTAGATAGCCTTCAATCAGCGTTGCTTCCAACATTGATTTCTCAACGACACAGTGACATGAAAAAACCCCAGGCTGGCAATAAGCCAACCTGGGATTAGTTTTTTTGAATTTGGTCAACGACACAGTGACGTGGAAGACATTTCTGGACATCACCCAGAATGGGCTCTACTCATCCTGATACTTTGAGGTCGAGGGGTAGAACAACCGGCGGCCCCAAAAGCTGCTCTTCTTCTGCTCCGGTTTCTTCTCAGGTTCCTGTTTAGGACTCATATCAAGCATGGGCTCCGGAGGGATTCCAAATCCCATTGTGGGATCAGGGAGAAATCCAGGCCCAGCAGCGGGGATTTGGGGTTCAGATTCAGGTTCCGGCTCCGGGGCAGGCATTGGTTCAACTGGTGGAATGATGAGAGGTTCTGCAGGAGGCGGCTCGGCTGAATCCTGGTCAGAGAGGGTATCCCAGTCAATGGGCTGCTCCAGTTTGGGCCGGAACATCTCAGCCACCTTGATTGGAATAACAGCTGTCTTATCCATGCTGCTGATCAGTATGGCCACATCGGATTCTGTCAGCGGGCGGTCGGGCTCAACCGCATAGGACCGGAGGGGCTCCAGGATGCCGCTATCATAGAAGCCGGAGACAATCAGCCCCTTCTTGTCAAACATTTCGCCGGGTGCATAGTCCAATTTTTCAGGCATCTGGGTGATGGTGATACCCAGCAGTTGCTGCGGGAGGATATCAATAGTGAAGTTGGCGGCTAGGCCCTGGTACTGGACCTCTACCTGGCACTCCCCCGCTCTGCGATTATCAAAGCCTTTGACCATATCAGATTCAATCGGAATTTTGATGGGCTCGCCATAGTCATAGCTGAGCTCCAGTTCTGCTCCGGTGATATCCAACTGCTCGCGATTCTCCCGGTACTGAGTCTTGTTGGGCAGCTTGCAGACGCTAATGGACATCAGCTGGCGAGGAACCACGGATACAGCTACCTGCGACACAGCGTCGCCGCACTTCACTGTCACTGTGTCGCTGTCCAATTTTGCGACCTTAGGCTCATAATCCCAATCTTCACAGATTCGATTCTCTCCATTGTTATATTCAACAGAGAGACGAATCCCATCCATAGAGATCTCCTCGCCTTCGGTATAGGAAGTCCGGAAAGGCGGCACATCTACAGTGAGCTTGATGGCTTTTTTCTCCACGATGGTGATATCGAAGGAGGTCGTGTATCCGTCAAGCTGGACAGTGAGAGTCTGGGGGCCTGGGGTCAAGTTGCTGAAGCCGCGCACGGCATTGTATGGGAGAGACATCTCCTGCTCAACGCCGCTGTTGTAGATCTTGAAAATGGTGCCGCCGGCTGCATTGAACTTATCCTTGCGCTCCAGATATTCAGTCATATTGGGAAGCTTACCCATACGAATACCGACCAGGCTGGCGTCAGCAACCCGGATGTAGATGGGAACAGTGATGCCATTGATGGACAGAGGATAGACGGCGTCACCTTGCTTTATGGAGTAATCAACGGCGGGAATGTCTTCAAAAGGAACCCTCTCACCAGTCTCGTACTCCGCCTGCAGCTGAAGTCCGGCCAGGTCCAGCTTCTCACCTACCAGGTACTCCCGCTTGACGGGCGGGGTCAGGATCTGGAATCTGCGAATAACCGGAGTTCTGATGTATGCCTGGAACATCTGGGACTGACCCCCGAACGACACAGTAACGAGCGTGGGGCCCTCCTTGCTGCTGTCGAAAGAGAACTCGATTTCAGGCTTGCTCATTGAGATTGTGTCAAAGGAGCCATCGTCATAGATGGCGCAGATCTGCCCACCGGCGGGGTCAATAGTCTTGGAGCCGACAAAATACGACAGCTTCTTGGGCAGTTGAACAAGGACAATTGATGTAACTTTCTTCTCAGGCACTGGAATCAACTCCTTTCCTTGCAACCTTTGCGTGCCCTTCTACAATTGAATCGGTATCGGAGAGGACCCGGCACCGATATTCCTGCTGGCCCAGGCTCTCAATTTCCTTGATGGCTTTCTTCAGCTCATCCTTATTTAGCCTCTTGAGAGCATCCTTTTCGGCCAGTAAGGCAAGGAGCTCGTTTTTCCGGCGGCGACGTTCCAATTGAGACTCATGGAGTGCCCTCACGAACGTAATGCACTCCTCATCAGTGAGTTCAAACATCTCAACCTGATGCAGCCGGTCCGAATTAAGCAGGTCGAGTCTCTTGATCTCTTCCCGCAGCTGGTATTCTTTATTTTCCAGGTCCGTGATACATTTTAGAAGATTGGTTAGAATGGAGCGGGCCCCATTCACAACCGGAGTTTCTGTGGTGAACTCCAGATTGGAGGGCGGAAAGATGACTCGGGTATTCTGCCCGCAGTCGCTCTCGCAGAGCTTTTCCAGATATTCACCGTAAATGAGATGTCTGGATGTCTCCGACACTGTGTCGCTGACATCGCTGGGCTGGCCCTCGCCATCCTTTACCTGCTTCTCTGCGGACACAGGGGCAGACCTGTAAACAGGCAGATTCTTGATGCGGACCTTCTCCTTAAAAGATTTCTGGTTTAGGACAGAAACACCGGACTTACTGTATTTGATCCGCTGCACGTAGCGGGCCTCGCCGGCATCTCCAAATATACGAACTTCATCGAGCCTGGCCTGTATCTCACCCTTCGGAATCCACTCGTCGTTCAGGCCAAGAACGGCGTGCGGCTTGTTTCTCCATAGAAAGTACAAGATAGGGTTCCTCCTTTCTGCTACTTATGCTATGCACATACGCAAAATTTCATCGGCAGAATTGGGAGAGGGAGGAGGAGGGTTGAAAAACAAACTGTGCCAGAAAACCTCGATCTGGGAACAGGATTAGGCTCATCAGCGTCACCGTGTCGCTAGCACCCTCATCGTAGAAAACAACAGCGACAAAAGCAGCACTACCAAATACCACCGATCGATGTGCTAGCCTATATGCTCTGAGGTGGAACTCCAGAAAAAATCCCCGCCACATTTCTTCGTATCCACCTAAAAGGAGGGATATTCGGTACAGCTCTTGTATCCGCGATCTCTGCACTAAGAAGACATGCAAACGTATACAAAAGCTGGCGAAACAGTGACATGGAGCTATAACTCAATCCAAACCAGCCCTCAAAAACACAGTCAAAAACCGCCAATCTCACTGTAGATAGTTCTGTTCCCACCCTCTGACAAAACAATTCAACGACACAGTGACGCGAAATTTTTAAAATAAAAACTGCAAAACGATTGCAAACGACTTTTTCATCTGCTATAATCAAAATCAATATCGTGTACCCTCGATTTCTACATACAGAGAAAGGATGGATTTGCCACATGAGTCATGTCATATCAGTGACCAATCAGAAAGGCGGGGTAGGGAAGACCTTAACCGCTTCCTCCCTTGCTTCCATCCTGACCTCTCGCGGCTACAAGATCCTGACCATCGACATGGACCCTCAATGCAACTTCGATCAGGTTGCTGGGGGAACCAAACCTATTGACCAGTACGACTTGGAAAGTCTCAGCATCTTGAATGTTTTGAACCAGGAATGCTCCATGAGGGAAGCCATTGTTAAAACAGAGATTGGCGATCTCGTACGGGCATCGCCAAATCTTTCCCAGTGGACAGGCCGTAGCCTGCTGTCTCGGCGCGACTTCAAAAACTATGTGGACACAGGAATGTCCCCTGAGCAGTTGATGGAGGTTCTCACGGAGCGGTATCGCTCTGGGTGGGGAGCCACAGAACACAAGACATTAGATTTCGAACTCCAGGATATCCGCAATGAATACGACTTCATCTTCCTGGATACAAACCCATCCTTAACATTGTTAACGTTAAACAGTTTATATACTGCTGACTACATACTAATCCCAGCCTTTGCGGAGGAATCATCCAGAAAGGCAATTATGGAGTTGGAAAACACTATCGACGAACTTCGAGAGAAGAATTCTGATATGCATGCTGAAATTATGGGAATTCTAATCACCAAATATAAGAGACACACAAAAATTGCGGGAGCATATACTTCTTATTTTCAGCGAATTGCAGATAAAATGGGAACTGTGTTGTTTGAAACAAAGATTAGAGAAGGGATTGCTGTAGCCGAATACGCAAACAAGAAACATGATTTGATAAGGTACGCTCCGAAGAGTCCTGTTGCCTTGGACTATCAGGAATTTACGACAGAGTTTTTGTCACGGATAAAGAAAATGGAGGAGGGATAGAGGAATGGCTAGGAAAAAAGATTTTTTATTGGAAGATGACGAGTTCGAGCGTCAGCCAGCAAGGGCAAACGGGAAACTCCCTATTGATGATACTGGAGCAGGAAGTGTGATGGGTGGATTCCAAAACGTCCCTGTTGCCATGCTCCACCCATTTACTCTGAAGGGAACTTCAGACTATTCCCGACATGACGAATATTTGAGTGAACAGTTTATTCAGAGTATCAAGGATTTTGGCATCCTGGAGACCCTGATTGTAAGAAAGTCCCCAAAAGCTCAGGGAATGTACGAAATTATCGCTGGTGAAAACCGATGGAATCATGCAAAGGCCGCCGAGTGTGACACAGTGCCATGCCGCATTATGAACCTGGATGACAGCAAGGCTAAGCAAGTATTTCATATTACCAATCTTTTAAGCAGAGATCTTTTGCCTAGCGATTTAATCAACGGTTGGTATGAGTATTACATGGAAGCTTACGGCAATAAGTTCCTTACTGAAGAAGAAATAAAAGAGGCCTCTGATTTGATAGCCTTGGCAGGACACCATAATGGACCAAGTCTCAGAACTATCCAGCGGTATGTTAAGATGCACTCCCTCATTGCAGACTGGATAAAACGGTTAGACGACGGGAAAGCAAGTATGCGCGTCGGCTATCGAGTAGCTTTCTTCCCGGCAGAAATCCAAGATGAGCTCCTTGCTTATAAAGTGGATCAAAGAAAAGTAGAATGGTTATATGAGATATACTCCGGGCAAAATAAAAAGATCACTTGGAGCAGTAACCTCATCGCTGACAACCTGGAGCTCCTTCCTGAGCCCACCGAGAAGAAGAGTGGGGGAGAGGATACCCTGAAGCCTGAACCCATCAAGCTCACAAAGGAGGAGCGGCAGGCCCGAAAGCAAGCTCGCATCTACAACAAGGCATTCAAGCAGGCTGCCCCTAAACTGTTGGAGACGGCCAAGGCAAAAATAAGACCCGCCGATTATGAGCGGGCAGATGAGATAATTGAGCAGGCGTTGGAGCTATACTACAGCCAAAACAGCTGATCATATACAGAACATGAGCATGGACTTTAGTCCATGCTCTTTTTTGCCAAATAGGATTAATATTGTTTGCATATTATAGCGGCAGACTTTAAAAGGAGGGGATAACCCTATGTCAAAACAGCTCCTGATTGCGATTGACCCTGGCTTTGACTCCATGAAGGTCATTGCTAATGGGCAGCACTTCAAATTCCCATTCAGCGCCGTCGAAACCGACGAGCGGAAGATGAGCGACTACGGCGGACGGCGCGGTTTCATTCTCTACAAGGATGCCAGCGGCGCTACCTGGCGGGTGGGGCAGTATGCCCGTAGCCTGATGTTCGAAAACAAGAACCAGCAGGAAGACCCGCTGCGCAATTTCTACACCGAGGAGCGATTCATCTCTGCCGAGGCCACTGTCGGCATCCTGTCTGCTATTGCCAAAGCTATCAACCTGACTGGCCTGTATGACGAGCAGAAAGACTTAGACATCCGTCTGATCGTGGCTCTCCCACACGCCGTTCGGAACAAGTATGCCTCCACCATTGTGGGCCTGGTTTCCGGCGAGCAGCGCTACTATATGACCTTTGAGGATGATGCCGAGCGTCTCTACCACTTCACTATCAAGGAATCCAACGTCATGACCGTTTCCCAGACCATTGCCGCCATTTTGGGGGAGACCTCTGATGACAACGGCTACATCAATGAGGAGAAGTATTTCTACCTGTCTAATGGTCCAACGCTGGTCATTGATGGTGGCTACTACACCGTTGGCCTGGTGCCCGTCTCCCGGGGTGGCAGCGTTGATGACGGCCGGGCAGAGAGCGATACCTCTCACGCCATGAAGAATGTCAACCTGGCCATTGCTAAGGAGATCGCCGAGGTGCGCCCGGATATCAAACACTACGCTGTTGAGTACCTCCTGAGCCAGGGAGAGGGCGGCATTCGGTACATGGATAAGGAGCAGGGGAAGGTGGTCACCATCGACCTGGCCTCTATCCGGGAAAAGAAGCTGCGGACTATCTGTGACAGCTTCATTCACTATCTGAACGAGAAATATGATGACCTGCTGGACTTCCGGTATATCCTGGTCACCGGTGGCACCGGTGCCTGCTTCTTCTCTCAGTTGTTGGATTACTACAAGGGGACTGGCCTGATGGATGAGGAACACTTGCTGCTGACTACCCCCACTATCGGCAGTGAGACGCTCCCTATCGAGTTCTCTATTGCTGCTGGCGCATACAAGGGCCTGCGCGGGAAAATCCAGCAGTAAAGGTGTTGTATCTAACGCAGAAAGGAGGTGCTTCCATCCATGGGATCACCAACAAATATCGGTATCTATATCGGCCCGGAGGATAAGGATATCGCAGCGTGGTTTAATCTGTTGGAGCGCAACCACATGAGCCGCACTGTATGGGTGCGAGGCCTGTTGGCCGCCTACGCCCTGGATCAGCCCCTCCGGATTGGCATTGTCGATAAAAGGGCTCCGCTGATTCGAGATAAGGATAACCCCAGCGACACAGTGACATCGAAGAGTCCCTTCCAGTATGGGTGGCATGTGCGCGGCCCCCATCGTGAATACGTGATTGGCAGCGTTATCAATCTTACCATTCGGAATGAGGAACTCAGGACCGTCTTGGACGAAGCCTGGACCAATGGTCATAAGCTGGCTACATTTATCAAATCCCTCATTCGGAAGAATCTGAAAACAGGGGATAAGGACATCCCGCCCAAGATGGATGAGTACAACCGCATCTGGGCCGAGTTCCTGGTTAGTGTTAACAAGAACATGACCAAGACACGGGAAGCGAGGGAGGTGTTGGTTCCCGAACCGGTTAAGCCCGCTGCGCCTGATACGAGTTGGGTCACTGAGGAGCCTGTTGAAACCAGGGAATCCGTCCGTAGGCAGCCGAGGCGAAGGCCAGATAAACCTCCAAAGGCGGTCACACCAAGAGCTGACAGGTCCTTTGCCTTTACGTTCGATGAAAAGGACGATACTCCAGATGAAGCGCCTGCCCAAGAACCTCAGAAGGCTATTCCTGTACCGCCACCGGCACCCGAAAAGGCTCCAGCCCCACCACCGTCATCTTTAGGGAAGAACCCTTTGCTCAGCCAAATCTAACCAACACGGGGCCGGGCACCCAGCTCGGCCCTCTTTTCAAATGTCAACGACGCTGTGTCGCCAAAATTTTGTGAGGTGAGTTCTCGTCATGACCCCACGGCTAAAACCGGGGGCTTGAGGGAGTAACCAATCTCTCCAGGTCTCCCGGTGCCGCGAGATCATGAGCAGAGGCATGACACATCCGCACTTTGGGGTTTTCCCAGCTTCAAACCCTGCTGATAGATGTGCCAAGCCTAGGGAATCTAACCCACCTTCGGGTGGAGTATTTATTGACAGAAAGGAGGGCATCAGGGTGCCTGTCTATGTTATCAGCTCGACCGGGAAGCCTTTGATGCCCTCCCGTCGATTTGTCCATGTACGGCTTCTCCTTAAAGAAGGGAAAGCAAAAGTTGTTAAGACCAAACCATTTACCATTCAGCTACTCTACGAAAGCACAGAGTATACCCAGCCTCTATATGGAGGCACTGACCCTGGCCGCACCAACATCGGCGAAGCAGTCCTTGACCAATGTGGGACCGTCCAGTATGCAGCCCATGTAGAGTCAAGAAACAAGGATATTCCCAAGTTGATGGAAAACCGGGCAGCCCATCGCAGTGCATCCCGCCGTGGAGAGCGCAAACGCCGGCAGCGCCGGGCTGTTGCAAATGGGACTATTACCTTCCCGCTGCAGAAACAGCGGATTCTCCCTGGATGTCAGAAGCCCATCACAAACAAGTTTATCATTAACAGCGAAGCTAAATTCCTTAACCGCAAGCGGCCTGCCAACTGGCTGACTCCTACGACCAATCAACTGGTACAGACCCACCTCAATATGGTGAAGAAGATCTGTTCCATCCTCCCAGTCACTGACTGGACCCTGGAGATCAACAAATTTGCTTTCATGCTTATGGAGGATGGGACTATTCGTGGAGTCGACTTTCAAAATGGCCGGATGAAAGGATATCCGGACGTAGAAGCCTACATCTATGCCATCCAGGATGGGAAATGCCCGTTCTGTGGCAAGACCATTGAGCATTACCATCACATCAAACCACGCAGTGAAGGCGGTTCCAACAGACCAGAAAATCTGGTTGGCCTGTGTTCTGACTGCCATGCCCGTATCCACAAAGGGGATACAGAGATGGCAGGTTTGATTGACAAGCTGGGCGAGCAGAAGAAGTACGCCGCCTTGAGTGTCCTGAATCAGGCGATCCCGTATATCTACCAGGGCCTGGTTGAAATCTTTGGGGAGGAACACACCCACATCTGCTACGGTTGGCAGACTAAGGAGATGTATACCAAACTGAAGATCCCAAAGACACACAGCAATGATGCAATCTGTATTGCAGCTCTGGGGAGCGGAGTGGTCCCGCCAATCCAGATGACAAATCCCTATGAGGTAAAGCAATGCCGCAGACACAACCGGGCCATTGTGAAAGCTCAGCGTGAGAGGACCTACAAACTGTTCGGAGAAACAGTGGCAAAGAACCGCCATCCGAGGTTCAAGCAAGAAGGCCCCAGCCTGGAGGATTTTGTAGAGTCGATTCCAGCCGCATACCGCCAGCAAGTAATCTCTGTGTTGAAAGTAACCCCTTCAAAGAGATACTACAACACAATGGACAGAGACTTGCCAGGGACAGTTTTCTACTACCAGGGTCACCGATATGTGAAATCTGGGCAGTCTTCTGGAGGCAAGGACCTCCGAGCCTATGGCATGGGGAGTAAAAATTTCCCATCGGCCAAGGTTTCTATCGTCCCATCAGGGGGGGTAGTGTATCTATAAACAAAAACCTCTCGCCTTATATCCCCAGGGCTAAAGCCCGGGGTTTTACGGCGCACATGATAAATGGTATCCCTCCAGCAAGACCTGCAGCCATTGTGGAGGCTACTTCGGCGAGCTGAAGCTCGGCCAGAAGGAGTGGATTTGTCCGCACTGTGGGAAGGTCATTCCCCGGGATAAGAATGCTGGGATCAACATCAAGAGGGAGGGCCTCCGTCAGTTCCACACAGGGCTGAGTAGCAGTTCTTCCACTACAGCATAGATGTTTTTCAGCAAAGGGTCGCCCCTTTGTTTGTGTACCAACCCCAGCTATGCCGGTAGGAGCGCCGGTGAATGCCTATTATACTAGGTCGCACGGTCGAGAATCGTGCCTAACAGACCGCTGAGTAGGAATAAGAGAAGTCACCTCTGGATTTCCAGAAGTGTCCGAAGCCCCCGGCTTTAGCCGTAGGGTAGCTCACAGTTTAAGAGAAAAGGAGGGTACGGCGTTTCCTCCCACGGCCTTGGCCGTGGGTTTCCACGCCTATGTACTTTATGAAAGATTTATTTTATTTGACCAGGCAAATTTTGCGGTATCGCTTGGAGCGCCGGCCTGATCAGGGCGAAGAGACTGCGCTTGTTCATAGCTTTCTGAAATACGGAGCCATCTATGTTGTAGCCGACCCTGATACAACTATTGAGGAGTGGGACTCCAAGACCTTTGGAATCGCTACTGAGGGAAAAGCACTCCGGCTGTATATTGACAGGGAGGACGCTCTGCAGTATGCCCACACCATCAATGCGACCCTGCCCAATGGAACGGTCATGGTCATGAAAACTACTCAGGCTATGGCCAAGTCCTTGATTTCTGAATACTCCCACAAGGGTTTCATTGGCGAGGTGTGGCTGTGCGGGAAAACCCCCATTCGTGCCAAGGTCGGGGTAGCCCCATTCACCAAGGACGTGAAAAAGGATTCCCCGTCAACCATTATGGAATCGGATGGGCATAAGGAAGCAGAGTCTGTAGTTCAGGCGCCTCCTGCTGAGACTCCAGTTTCACAGCCGGCTGTCGATACTCCTCCGACTGCCGAGGCCGCCAGTGAACCCACGGAATTCCTCCTGGTTGAGGATGTCAGGAAGGTTCTGAGCGAGCCGGTTGCCGCTGAGCGGAGAAAGATTGACCCCAGCGGCAGCTTTCTGAATCTCCATCAGCTGATGGATAAGCTGATTCATGCTAATCGGATTGACCCCAGCGAACTGGACAGCCAGTTGGGGGTAGGACCTGGATTTACAAAGATTCTCACGGAAGATCTGACGGGTTGCCAGGTTCCAATGGATATCGCAGGCAAATATCTGCGGTATTTCGGGCTATATGAATATCTCTATCTTTTCAAAGGGCAGAGCCTGTCTATGGCAGAAGAACTGAAGAAAGCACAAATTGACCGCTATGACATTAAGGCAGCTACAGTCAAAACTGATGAGCGGTTCCGGCTGATTGGCATCAAGCCAGGCAAGAAAAATGGGGCAAATCTTTATCAGCTGAGCTTTGAGAGCGACAAGAGAAAGGTTACTGTTATCAGCAGTACAAATCTTGATATGATTAAGGGGAAGGAATATTCCCTTGGTGGTATCGAGCCTGTTGATATGGGTACTGCCAGCAATGTCTCTACAACCAATGCAGCTACCTCAGAGGTTTCAGCCCTCCCATCCAAAGAGGAGGAGCTCGCGAAATTGGAAGAGATGGAACGAGCAGAACAAGAAAAGAAAAAGAAACGCTATCCTTCCCAGTCAATGCCTCCTCAACGCCGACAGGGGCAACCTGGAAAGGGAGATTCCCGGATGACTGGCAAGAACCGCTATATCTCCGAAACCCCTGAAGAGAAGATGGAAAAAGATAAGCAAACTGTCTTGGAGTGGATTATCAAGACGAAGAAGGTCGGGGAGAAGGAAGCTCGCCGTATGATGGTTGGTTTCGACGATGACGCTGAGGCCCTTGCCAGCTTTGCCAAGTATCTCAATGAGAGCAAGGCCGATACTAAATTTGCACGCCGCGGTTATACACCTCGCCGCCTGATGCACGATCTGCATTACTCACCTATTGAGGCATATGAGATGATGACCAGTCTGATGAGAGATCCGCAGAATACTATGCAGCGGTTGAAATACAGGGAAACCGATCCTCAGTATCAGCCGAGAAAGAAAACGGATGCTGGAAAGGAGTAGGTTCCCTTAAATCCAAAAGCTTTATTGATTCGTGCAGAAAGAACTCGAAACGCACTCATTGTTGACGAATCTGATGCCAAGTTTGTCTTGGACCATATACAGGAACTGAAAGACCTGTATCCCTGCTCTGGCATCTTAATCAGACTCCATACTGGCGGAATTGCATACCATGCCACCCCGGTAGAAAACGTACCTGGTATCGAAACATTCGGACTGAAGGCAACTCAATATGCGGAATCAACATATGGCCCTGGCGTCATATACACATACCCAGACCTCTCTTGTTACAGACAAAGGCTTGACCCATCTGTATGGGCCCTGTTTCAACTGGAATATGGGGCCGGTTGTCTAAAGGCTCTCACAACCTTCATCAAGGGCATGGAGGAGCAGCACGAGATTCTCATCTTCCCTGACAAACTGCTCAAGTGCGAACGTATTCAAATCTCAGAAAGTATACGATTGCCAGATGGGGTTCAAGATACAACGCAGGAGATAGCAAACAGCCGCAGAGGGCGGATCATACCATGGCTCATCTCCACACCAAGAGCATTATAGCAAACCACCTATCGCAAAACCGCTATCCGAAAATAGGTAGCGGTTTTTTCAACGCCACTGTGTCGCGGAATTGTTTGATGATTATTTGCATATCTTAATGACAGCACTACCAATCAGGGAAAATTCTACATAAAACAAGGAAGATTAACAATGTTTGAAGAACTTTTAGCTAATTTCCTTTCTACCCTCGAATACGAGAATATTCCCTATGAGATGATCACAAAAAATGGGAAGCCCGTAATTCTCGTCAAAGGCGAAGATGGAGACATCGGAAAGGTTATGTTTGAAGATGGGGTGGTGTAAAGCCACCTGCACAACACTAACCCAAAACAGGAGGAATACTATAATGTCGGTAAAAGATTTAACCCGTGACCAGCTCATCGAGCTGAAGCAGTCCTATCTCTGCGAGCAACTGGATCAGAAGGAG
>ERZ777306.1878-NODE-1878-length-30075-cov-19.323618_pt1 | contig 30075 bp, 24 predicted proteins | sample MGYA00374966_ERZ777306 | MGnify/ENA primary metagenome ERZ777306 (study PRJEB29329, sample SAMN06343882) | mouse gut metagenome | isolation source: Mouse cecum | place: Austria: Vienna | collected 2014-11-15 ... | reverse complement strand
TAAAACCGCCTTGAAATTAACCAAATCTTATATAAATTTCATGCGCCGGCCCTGTGCAAGAATAGTGAAATGAGATGAAAAAAGGACTTGTGCTTGAAGGCGGGGCCATGCGGGGCCTCTTTACTGCCGGGGTGATGGACGTGATGATGGAACACGGCATCGAGTTTGACGGGTTGATAGGGGTGTCGGCCGGTTCGAGTTTCGGCTGCAACTATAAATCGCGCCAGCCCGGGAGGGTGCTGCGGTATAATCTGAAATACTGCAAAGACCCGCGCTACATGGGGCTGCGTTCTCTTGTGACCACCGGCGACCTCGTCGGGGCCGAGTTTGCCTACCACACGTTGCCGCTTGAACTCGACATATTCGATGTGGAGGCTTATGAAAGCAATCCGATGGAATTTTACTCGGTCAGCACCGATGTCCTCACCGCCGAGCCGGTGTATAAACGCATAGACAAAATCGACCATGCCGCCCTCGAATGGCTTCGTGCCTCGGCCTCGATGCCGGGGGTCACCCGCCCTGTGCGTGTCGATGACGGGCGGCTGATGCTCGACGGCGGAATCACCGACTCCATCCCATTGAAATATTTTCGGTCGATAGGTTATGACCGCAACATCGTGGTCCTGACGCAGCCTCTCGGATATAGAAAATCGCCCGCCCCGGCGTGGCTTTTCCGCCTGCTGCTGCGCAAGTATCCCGCAGTTGCCGAGGCGATGGCGCACCGTCATGAAATGTATAATGCCCAGCTTGACTATCTGAGCCGGCAGGCTGCCGAGGGGTCGACACTCGTAATCGCCCCCGAGCGACCTCTCCCGATAGGGCGTGTCGATACCGACAGGACAAAGATGCGCGACACCTATGCCCGCGGCCGTGCCGCCGCCCTCGCGTCATTGCCGCGCCTGAAGGATTTCCTCGACTTGGATTTCGACTTAAATGCGGCAAAATTTGGTTAATTTGGCAACGGTTTGTAAATTTGCACTTGAATAAACGTTTAGATCAGATATATGAAGAAAAAAGGAATACCTATGCTGTGGATTGCCATAGGGCTTGCCGTGTTGCTGCTCGTGGCGGTTGTGTTTGGCATAACGCAGGTAGCATCGTTAAAGAGCGATGTAGAGCAGGCACGTCTGCAAAACGAGGAATTGAAACTTGAAAACGAGCAGTTGCAGCTCACCAATGAGTTTGAGGCAGTCAATGCCGAGTTCCAGCAGTATGAGAATCAGGCGCAGTCACTGGCAAGTGACACCATCCTTGCAAAATATACCGCTGCCAAGGCCAAGGTCGAGCAGCTCATTCAGGAACTCAAGTCAGAGAAGGTCAAGAGTGCGAAGCGCATAGCCGAGCTTCAGTCAGAAATCTCGACTCTCAAAGGTCTTCTGCGCCACTATATCGCCCAGATAGACTCCCTCAACAAGGAAAATGCCGGACTGAAGGCCGAAAACAGCGAAATCAAGGCCCAGAACCAGCAGCTTTCGTCGCGTGTGAGAGAGGAGGCACGCCGCAATGAAAACCTCAGCGAGCGTATGACCCTTGCCGAGAAACTCAACGTTACGGGTGTTTCGCTTGTCGGACTGAAGAAAAACGGTAAAAACGAGAAAAACGTGACCAAGGCCAAGCAGCTCATGGTGACATTTACAATCCCTCAGAACAATTCCACCCCCGTGGGCAACAAGACAATCTATCTGCGTCTCGTCAACCCCGAAGGGCAGTTGCTCGGCAATGCCGGGGCGTTTGACTTTGAAGGAAAATCTATTCCCTGCACCGCCCGCAAGGTCATCGAGTATGCCGGTGACGAGATAACAGGCATCCGCATCTACTGGGATGTCAGCACCACCCTTACGCCCGGTGACTACACCGTGGAACTGTTTACTGACGGTTACCGCCTCACCTCCCGCCACTTTACCCTTAAAAAGTAATGTGGGGCGAGTTCTGGCAGTCGGTCAATGATGTCGAGCTGACCACTTCGACGGCGGCTTTCCGCCTCGTCGTGTCGATGCTACTCGGCAGCCTTGTCGGTATCGAGCGCAAACGCAAGGGGCAGATGGCCGGATTGCGCACATTCGCGCTCATCTCGATGGGGGCGGCTCTCGCTATGATTCTGTCGATTTATGTCCCGCAGGAATATCTCGGGTTGAAAAACGGCGACCCGGGACGCATCGCGGCACAGGTGATTACCGGCATCGGTTTCCTCGGTGCCGGGGCCATCATTCAGATGAAAGGTTCCGTGCGCGGACTGACCACCGCTGCCGGGATATGGATTGTGGCAACTATCGGAATGGCCGTCGGCGTGGGGATGTATGTCGTCGCAGCCTGTGCGACGGCTCTCGTAATAATCGTGCTTACCGTGCTTGAGCGTCTCGAATACCGTGTCAACGTGGGTAACGAGGCCCGCACGATACGCATCAAGACCCGCGGCGTCGTCAGCTCGATTGACGACTATCGCGCGGTCCTTGACCGATACCACATACACTTGTCACGTTTCTATGTCGACTACGAATACGAGGCCGGTGTCACGCGGCTGAATCTGCTTTGTCTCGGCAAAGAAAATACTGACTACATCAACGTTTTCCACGACCTGAACGCGGTGGGTGACATAATTTCGATTTCGTTGTCCAATCAAGCTGATCTTTCCTAAATTCAATTTAAATTTCAACTATGCTCCTATCACTGTTGCTCGCCACCGTTGCCGGAGACACTGCCGAGGCGGTCGCACAACACTCTACATTTGATATTGAAGGCCTCATACGCGACCTCGCGTTCATTCTTATACTCGGGGCCGGCATCACGCTGCTTTTCAAGTGGCTGAAGCAGCCGGTGGTTCTCGGGTATATCGTGGCCGGCTTTCTTGCCAGTCCCAACTTTGAATATCTTCCCTCGGTCTCGACCGAGGAAAATATCGAGTTCTGGGCTCAGATAGGTATCATAGTCCTCCTGTTTTCGCTTGGTCTCGAATTCAGCTTTAAGAAACTTCTGAATGCTGGCGGCTCGGCGGTCGTGACCGCGCTGTTCATCGTGTGCGGCATGATGGGGGCGGGGTTTGCTGTCGGGCATGTGCTCGGTTTCACTTATATAAACAGCCTTTTCCTCGGCGGCATGTTGTCGATGTCGTCGACCACCATTATTATAAAGGCGTTTACCGACTTGGGGTTGCGGCAGAAAAAATTTGCCTCCCTTGTCCTTGCCGTCCTCATTGTCGAAGACCTTTTTGCTGTCTTGATGATGGTAATCCTCTCGTCGATTGCGATTAACAACAGCGTCGAGGGAGCCGAGATGCTTTACAGTGTCAGCAAGCTCGGGTTCTTCCTCATAATGTGGTTTCTCGTCGGGGTCTTCGTCCTCCCGTCGCTGCTCAATTATCAGCGTCGTTATCTCAACAGCGAGACGCTGCTCATTGTCTCGATGGGCCTCTGCCTCGGCATGGCCGTGTTCTCGGTCTATTGCGGCTTTTCCCTCGCGCTCGGAGCCTTCGTCATGGGGTCGATTCTTGCGGGCACGAGCTTTGCCGAGCGCATCGAGCGCGTGACCATGCCGGTCAAGGACCTTTTTGGGGCAGTGTTTTTTATCTCGGTCGGCATGATGGTCAACCCCCACATTATATTTGATTATTTCGGCCCCATTCTCCTTCTGTCGGCCGTGGTGATAGCCGGGATGATATTTTTCGGCACATTCGGCATGCTGCTCACCGGCCAGACTCTGCGTGTGGCAATCGAGAGTGGTTTTTCGCTGACACAGATTGGCGAGTTTGCGTTCATTATCGCGTCGCTCGGCATGTCGCTCGGAGTGCTCGAACCCACCATCTATCCCATCGTGGTGGCCGTGTCGGTAATCACGACATTCACCACCCCCTATTTCATCCGCATGGCCGACCCGGTCTACAACTGGATCGAGCGTCATCTCCCGCGCCGTCTCAACTTCCTCATAAACCGTTATAGCGGAAATGTGACCACCGAGAGCGAGAATGTCACCGCCACCTTGTGGAAATCGCTTTTCCGCCGTTACCTGTGGCGTGTGCTTCTGTACACCATCGTCCTGATTTCCCTCACGATTCTGTCGCTTAACTTCCTGATGCCGCTGATGACATCGGTGTTCCCGTCGTGGGGACGGTTTTTCACCACCGTCATCTCTCTCGTCATCATGGCCCCGTTCCTGATGGCTATGACCTATCCCGCATCCAAGAAGACCGAGCGGGAGCGACTTGTTGCCGCCAATGCACGGTTTGACGTGCCGCTGATTGTCATGACGGTATTCCGCCTGCTCATCGCGATGGTGATTATCGTCTACTTGCTGAGCCACATCTATTCGCTGCTTGTCGGGTGGACGGTCGGTCTTGCGGTGTTCCTGTTGATAATACTCTCGTTCTCCAACCGTGTGCGCAAGCGCATGCAGCATATCGAGGCCAAGTTTCTCGACAACCTCAACGAGCGCGAGCTGCGGCGCAGCGGACGCAACAACAATCTCGTCAGCAACATGCACCTCGCCTTCATGACCGTTGGCTACGGTTGTCCCTTTGTCGGGGAACGGCTGAAGAATTCAGGCCTGCGTCAGAAATATGGCGTCTCCGTGTCAAGCATCCAGCGCGGCAATGAAATGATACTCGTCCCCGATGCCGATGCCCGCATCTTTCCCGGCGATGTCCTCGGCGTGATAGGCACCGATGAGGAGATACAGGCGATGCTCCCGGTCATAGAGTCGGCCGGAGAAAATGACACCGACACTCCCAAGTCGGGCGATATAAAGCTGACCAGTGTGCGCCTCGGTGAAAATTCTCCGATTGTGGGACGCACGGTGGCTCAGGCCGATTTGAGCCACACGTTCAGCGCATTGCTCGTCTCGGTTCAGCGCGGTGACGAGTTTCTGCAACCCGATGCCAAGACTGTCTTCATGGCCGGTGACACCATCTGGGTCGTGGGTGACAAAAACCGCCTTTCGGAAATCGAATAATCTCGCGTTATGGAACAGATTGATTTAAACAAAGATATTGATGCCGCAGTCCGCGTTCTTGACGAGGGCGGTGTGATTCTTTACCCGACTGATACCGTGTGGGGCATCGGGTGTGACGCCTGCAATCCCGCCGCGGTCGAGAAGGTTTACCGCATCAAGAACCGTCCTGACAGTAAGGCACTCATCTCACTCGTCGGGTCGGTGGACGACTTGCGGCGGTGGGTGGAAAGTGTCCCGCCCGCTGCCGTTGATATGATTTCGTGGAGTGAGAGACCGGTGACTGTCGTTTTTGACAAGGGACGCGGACTCGCGCCCAATCTGCTTGCCGCCGACGGCAGTGTGGGGTTCCGCGTGACCTCCGAGGCGTATTCCCACGCATTGTGCGGGCGGCTTGGTCGGCCTGTTGTCTCGACCTCGGCAAATGTCTCGGGTTTCCCGTCGCCGGCGTTCTATGCCGAAATATCCCCCGAGATACTCTCGCTGGTTGACTATGTGGCCTGCTACCGCCGCGATGACACTGTCCCGCGTCAGCCGTCGCAGGTCGTGAAAATATCAAGTGATGGAACTGTTAAAATATTGCGCCATTGATTAGCACGGCATTACAACGACTCAAGTATATTGGGGCCGACTACCTGTCGGTCCTCGTCGCTGTGTCGGTGTTTGAAGTCGCGCGATTCTACCTGATTCCTGAAATATGTGGTGTCTACGGGTCGGTCGCGTCTTTTCTCTGTTCCCGTGGCGTGTGGCTTTCGCTGGGTATATTCCCGCCTGTGTTGATGCTCGTTTTCGCGGTTTCGGGTTACTATGTGTCTCCCATTCACCGATCCCGTGCCGATGAATTTATCAATACCTTCATAACGACGTTTATCGGTGCGCAGATATTCTTTTTCGGTGCGCTGCTCAATGATATTGCGGGAGGGGAGGGATACCCCTATGAGATTATGCTGCTATTTTTTGCCGCATTGTTCCTGTCGGTCTACACAGGGCGCATACTAATCACCTCCCATGCCGCCAGCATGATTCACTCCCGCCGGTGGAGTCATCCGGTGTTGATTGTGGGCGACATTGACAAGGCTGTCGAGCTTGATGCCCGTCTTTCCTCCATGAAAAAGCCGATGGGTTACAATACGGTCGGGTATGTCGTGTGCGGGGAGGGCGATGACGCTTCCGTGGAACATCCGGTTTTCAGCATCGGGGAAATTGGCCGCGCGGTCATGGAAACCGGGGCAAAAGGTGTGATAATAGTGATGAACGGAAACGATACAGTCCTGTCAATGAGCCTTCTAAATCGGCTGTATCCTCTCGATTTGCCTATTCTGGTCACGACTGACCATTATGCAGCCATGATGTCGCGCACGCGATTTGAAAACATAGCCGGTGAGCCTCTGATAAATCTTTCCGGGGCGATGGTGTCTGACTTTACCGTGGCCATGAAGCGTTTCTGCGACATCCTGTTTTCCATGGTCGCGCTGATTTTGACCTCGCCTGTCATAGCAACTCTCGCAGTCGCGGTAAAACTTGATTCGCCCGGCCCGGCATTTTATTCTCAGGAACGCATGGGACGTTATCGCCGCCCGTTCAGGATACACAAGCTACGGTCAATGCGGATTGATGCCGAGGCAGGCGGCCCCGCGCTGTCTTCTGACAATGACAGCCGTGTGACCCGCATCGGGCGTTTCATGCGCAAGTACCGCCTTGACGAGCTACCCAACTTCTGGAACGTCCTGTGTGGCGAGATGTCGCTTGTCGGTCCGCGTCCCGAGCGAGCCTATTTTATCGAACAGATTACCGAAAAAGCACCGATTTATACTCTCCTTCATCAGATCCGCCCCGGCATCACGTCGTGGGGAATGGTGAAATTCGGCTATGCCTCGACTGTCACCCAGATGATTGAACGAATGAGATACGACCTTGTATATCTGAGCAATATCTCGGTGACGGTCGATGTGAAAATATTGTTCTACACCATCCGCACTGTTGTCACCGGGCAGGGTGTGTAGAGGTTTTGTAAAAGAGATTGTTGAATGAAAAGACATGTCGTAAATATTGCACGGGGTTGCCACAGCGCGTTTCTGTCTATGCTGCTGTGGAGGGAAAAGCACATCAAGGAAAAGACATTTGTCATCATCCTTGCGTTGCTCGTCGGAGTGTTCTGCGGTTTTGCCGCTTTAGTGTTGAAAACTTTTATCCATTATATCTCGTCGGCACTGACGGCCCACATGTCTATCAGCGGGGGTAACTACCTTTACCTTCTCTATCCCGTCCTCGGCATCCTTCTGACAGCCCTATATGTAAAATATGTGGTGCGCGACAATATATCCCACGGTGTGACGCGTGTGCTCTATGCTATCTCTCAGAACAAGTCGCGCCTGAAAAAGCACAACATCTACTCATCGGTCATAGCCAGCTCGATGACCATCGGGTTTGGCGGCTCGGTAGGAGCCGAGGGCCCCATCGTTTACACCGGGGCCGCCATCGGCTCCAATCTCGGCTCCCTGTTCCGCATGTCGCCCCGAATCCTGATGATTATGGTGGGATGCGGCGCGGCCGCCGGTATTGCCGGAATATTCAAGGCCCCCATCGCGGGAATGCTTTTCACTCTTGAAGTTCTGATGATTGACCTGACAAGCGTCTCGGTCATGCCGCTGCTCATCGCCTCTATCACGGCAGCCACGGTGGCGTATGTCTTTACAGGTTATGATGTGGAGTTCTTCTTTATACAGAGTGAGCCGTTTGTTACCGCCCGCATCCCCTACGTCATCCTTCTCGGTGTCTTTCTTGGTTTCGTGTCGCTCTATTTTACGAGGGTCATAAACATGATGGAGAACTTCTTTGGCCGTCTCGGGACGATGTGGAAAAAGATTATTGTAGGCGGCTCCATTCTCGCCGTCCTCATCTTCCTTTTTCCGCCTCTCTACGGAGAAGGCTATACCGCTATTACCGAGCTGCTCAACGGCAATACGTCGTCGATTGTAAACAATTCGATATTCTACGGCGACCGCAACGATGTGTGGTTCATCCTCTTCTTTGTCGGCGCGATTATACTGACCAAGTGTTTTGCGACCTCGGCCACCAACGGAGCCGGAGGCGTGGGCGGAACGTTTGCCCCGTCGCTTTATGTCGGATGCATGGCCGGATTCTTCTTCGCTTTCATGATCAACAACCTGTTTGGCCTCGACCTCTCCACCAAGAACTTCGCGCTGATGGGTATGGCGGGGGTGATGAGCGGAGTAATGCACGCGCCGCTGATGGGAATCTTCCTGACAGCCGAACTGACAGGCGGTTACGACCTGTTTCTCCCGCTGCTCATCGTCTCGACAATATCCTATGGAACCATAAAGTTTTTCGAGCCTTACAGCATCTACACGATGCGTCTCGCCCGTCGCGGCGAGCTGCTGACCCATCACAAGGACAAGGCTGTGCTGACGCTGCTGAAAATCGGAAGTGTGATTGAGACCGACTTTGTTTCGGTGCGTCCCGAAATGAACCTTCAGGACATGGTGAAGGCAATTTCTCAATCAACTCGCAACCTGTTCCCTGTTGTCAGCAAGGAAGGGCAGCTTATCGGGGTGGTGCTGCTTGATGAAATACGCAATATCATGTTCCGCCCCGACCTGTACAAGCGCATGTTTGTCAACGAGTTCATGAGCATTCCCCCTGCCCGCGTCGAGGTAGACGACAGCATGGAAAAGGTAATGAAAGCCTTTGATGACACAGGCGCGTGGAACCTTCCCGTCGTGGAGGATGGCCGATATGTCGGCTTTGTCTCCAAATCCAAGATTTTCAATTCCTACCGTCGCGTCCTCCGCCACTACAGCGAGGATTAATTAAGAGGGCGTTTCATCCTAAAGCCCGTTTTCACGCGTCGGATTTCGTCATGAATCGAGGAAGCATAGCTGTAGCTGTGTGACCGGATATACCCCACGCGCTGTCAGCTGATTATGCATAGTGCATTGTGAATTATGCATTCCTGTCAAAACAAAGCGACATTATCGCACCATAACCGGCTTTTTCATGTAGTATATTTGCACAAAAATACTACACACAATGAAAGCAATCCAAAAGAAATCCACCTGTCAGGTCTCAGACCGCGCTTATCGGATCATCCTGACCAACTGTATCAATGTCATGACCGAGAAAGGGGTCTCGGCCGACATCTTTGCTGCCGTCATCATGGCTGTCAAGGAATATCTTGAAACCGGCCAGCTTGCCCATCGGATGATTCAGCGCGTCCGCAATATTTTCGACCTTTTCCGTGCCGACATCGACCTTGCCATCCGCCGTGCGGCGTCGGCCCGTAAAGCGGCCATGACGCGTCGCAAGAAATCGGAGCCGGAAACTGTCAGTGCCGAAATCCTGTCACCCAAGAAACAGAAACCTGCCAAGCGTTTTTATTCATTCCCGGTGCTTGGCGCGCTTGAATCGGGCGAGACACCCAAGCCGCCACGACGGTCAAAAGGAATCCGTTGCCCCGGTCTGCAAAACCGGAACAACGGATTGGAATGAATTTATAAGTGAAACTTGCAATCTGACAAGATTGCAGATGCACAAATGTTCTCTGAGTAATCTATAAGATCAGTCAAACACGCCTTCAATCGACGATTCCTCGGCGTTGTGGTCGGCATCGGGTTCCTCATCGTAGAGACCGTAGAACTCGCTTTCACACAGGCTCAGATTCTCGGGGAATTTGAACGTGGCCGACTGGGAGTAAGGCAGGTTGCCGTCAGCATATACTTTTTTCATAAACAGTCCGTAGATCGGGAGCGCCATTGCCGCGCCCTGACCGTAGGCCATCGTGTTGAAGTGGATGAAACGCTCGTCGCCGCCCACCCATGTCCCGGCTACAAGCTGCGGGGTAAAGCCCATGAACCATCCGTCGGCATTATAGTTGGTCGTACCTGTCTTGCCGCCCATCTGAGCCGTCAGGCCGTAGCGGGAGCGCACGCGGTGGGCTGTACCCTCGTTGACAACGTTGAGCAGCATGTCAAGGATGCGGTAATAGGCTTTTTCGCTGATAACCTCGGTGTGGCGGGGGGTAAATTCCGAAATAATGTTGCCGTTGTTGTCGGCAATCGCGGTGACAAATACCGGGTCGACGCGCATACCGTTGTTGGCAAACGCCGAATAGGCCGTTACCATTTCCTTTACCGACACGTCGCTCGGCCCAAGACACAGCGACATAACCGACGGCAGCTGGGCCGTGATGCCGAAGTTGTGCATCGTCCTGACAAGTGAGGGCGGGGAAAGCTGGCTGATGAGACGAGCCGAAATCCAGTTGTTGGAGTGGGTAAGGGCCCACTTGAGGTCGACCATTTCGCCTACCCGCGCGCTACCCGAGTTACGGGGGGCCCACACACGCCCGCTTTCGTCGGTCAGCACCGGCTGGGTGTTGGACAACTGGTCACACGGGGTAAATCCTTCCTCCATAGCATAGGTGTACAGGAACGGTTTCACCGTCGACCCAATCTGACGACGGCCTTGCGACACCATGTCATATTGGAAATATGAGAAATTAGGTCCGCCGACATAAGCCTTGATGTAGCCGTTTAGCGGGTCCATCGCCATAAAGCCGCAACGCAGGAAGTGCTTGTGGTAAAGCACCGAGTCAAGCGGTGTCATGACCGTGTCAATTGCGCCCGAATAGGAGAAAATCTTCATCTCGCGCGGGGTGTTGAAAGCGCGGTCGATTTCCTCTCGTGACGCGCCGCTCTTGACCATCGTGCGGTACCGGTCGGTATTCTTCATCGCGTTGCGGATCAAGTGGTTCAGGCGTATTTCTGACAGCTCGGTGCGGTCAGCGCTGTAAGGCGCGCCCTTTACACGGCGTTTTTCCCTGAAGAATGCAGGTTGCAGGGTCTTCCCCATGTGCTCGGCCACTGCCTCCTCGGCATATTTCTGCATACGCGAGTCGATGGTAGTGTAGATTTTCAATCCGTCGGTGTAGATGTCATACTTTGAGCCGTCGGGTTTGGGGTTCTTTTCAATCCATCCATAGAGCGGGTTGGTTTCCCAAGCGATGGAATCGTCGATAAATTTCTGAGTCTCCCATCCGCGATAATTCCCGCGCTCGGGTTTGGATGCGCGGAGCATCTGTCGCAGTTCCTCGCGGAAGTAGGGGGCGATGCCGTCTTTGGCGTCAACGCGGTGGAAGTTCAGCGTCAGCGGCATCTCGCTAAGGCGGGCTGCATCTTCCTGTGAAAGTTTGCCCGCCTTATGCATCTGCTGCAACACGACGTTGCGGCGCTGGCGGGTGCGTTCGTTGTGCCGCAACGGATTGTAATAGGAGGGGTTTTTCACCATTCCGACGAGGGTTGCCGCCTCCTCGATGGTTAGGTCCTTGGGTGCCTTGCCGAAATACACATGTGCCGCCGACTTGATGCCTACGGCGTTGTAAAGGAAGTCAAACTGGTTGAGGTACATTTTCAGGATTTCCTCCTTGGAGTAGTATCGTTCCAGCTTTACGGCAATCATCCATTCGATGGGTTTCTGCATTGCGCGTGACAGGAATCCTTCGCTTTCGGGAGAATAAAGCTGCTTGGCAAGCTGCTGGGTTATGGTCGAGCCGCCGCCGGCATTTTTATTGCCCATCAGGATGGTCTTGAACAGGACTCGGCCGAGTCCTCGCATGTCGATGCCCGAGTGTTCCTCAAATCTCACATCCTCGGTTGCGATCAGCGCGTCGACCACATGCTGCGAGATGTCGTCAAAGTCGGCATAGACGCGGTTGCCCGTATTGCGGAAATAACGTCCGATTTCCTGACCGTCTGACGAATACAGAACCGAGGCGAAACGGTCGCGGGGATTTTTAAGCTCCTCTACGGGAGGCATATACCCGATAATTCCGTTGTAAACAAGGAACAGGAAAATGAAAATCCCGGCAATGAAAAGTCCGAAGACTCCCCACATCAACCCTATGATGGTATTGTTGCGCCGTTGCCGGCTTTCGCTATTTATCTCTTTGCTCATTATGGTTTCGTTGTTTCAACTTGCAAAGATACTAATTTTCACGTTACCCTCTGTCCCTTTTAGCGATTTTTAGTGATATATCTGATGACGCTGAAACGTCTGCGCTTTTCAAGATACTCCGGGTCGTGCTGGTTGGCATAGGCTTCCCGCTCGAAAGATATGTTGCGGTATGCCGCCACATATCCGCGGAACTGGATTACCCTGAATATCCATTCAATCATGTAGATGATGTAGAAAAACAGATAACCGAGTTCCTTAATCTGTGCCGTGTGGATCTTCTCATGATTTATCATCACGCTGTCACACGGCCCCTTGGCAAACAGCACCCCGAAAAGGTTGATGGCGTAAAACCTTTTCCCGAAAGGGATTATCTTGTTATAGATTATTTTCACCGATTGGTCTTTTATAAGAGGTTGTTATTAAACACCCTCTAAGCATGACAAGCAGGAAGCGACAACGGCTTCCTGCTTGTGGAAATGATTTATGGTTCTGTCGGTGGCGTTATCCGCACTTGGAGGCGCCGCACGAGGTGCATAGCAGGCATCCTTCCTGATAGATGAGGGTTTCCTGACCGCAATTGGGGCAGCGTTGCCCGTTGGCGGCTGTGCCCGAGGGGATATATTTTTTCAATGCGCGTTCAACGCCCATTTTCCATGTGTTGATTGAGCTTGAATCGAGTTCAAGGCCGTTGACGAGCTTGATTACCTGATCGATGGGCATCCCGTAGCGCAACACGCCTGAGATGAGCTTGGCATAGTTCCAGTACTCGGGGTTGAACTTGTCGCTCAGTCCCTCGATGGTGGTCTTGTAGCCGCGCTTGTTGATGAACTGGAAGTCATAACGCTTTTTCCCGTCAGGCTCGACGACCTTGATAATCTTTCCTTTGGTTACAGACTTGGGGCAGAAGATGCCGTCATCGTCATCGGCGAGACCGGTGAAGATTTCGTAGGGGAGGCCGTTGATGAGACCTACAAAGGCAATCCATTTCTCCTTGTTGTTCTGGAAACGCACAACATCGGCCTCAAGCTCGATGGGGCGTTTTGTGACATGCGAGTCTGTTACGGCCGGCTTGGCCTCGGTGTCGGCTTTCTTTTTCTTGTCGTTCTCGACAGCCAGAAGCACGCCCGAGCGGCAACCGTCGCGGTAGATAGTGCAGCCTTTGCACCCTGACCGCCATGCCTCGACATAAAGACGGTTGACAAGCTCGACCGTGGTGTCGGCAGGGAGGTTGACGGTTACGGAAATAGAGTGGTCGACCCATTTCTGTACACGTCCCTGCATACGCACCTTTTCAAGCCAGTCGATGTCGTTGGCGGTCGCGCCGTGATAGGGCGAGCGGGCAACCAGCGCGTCGAGTTCTTCTTGGGTGTAGTTGTCTCGCACCTCGATTCCGTTAATCTTCATCCATGTCAGGAACTTGGGGTGATAGACGATGTATTCTTCAAATGCGTCACCCGAGTCGTCGACGTAGTCCACGCGCGATTCTACGTCGTTGGCGTTGACCTTGCGGCGGCGCTTGTAGACAGGCATGAACACCGGCTCGATGCCGCTCGAAGTCTGTGTCATCAGCGACGTGGTGCCTGTCGGGGCAATGGTGAGACAGGCGATGTTGCGACGGCCGTTCTTGACCATTTTGTCATAAAGCTCGGGGCTTGCCTCCCTGATGCGGGCGATGAAGGGGTTGTTTTTCTCGCGTTCAGCGTCAAACACTTCAAACGCACCGCGTTCTCCGGCCATTTCGACCGACGAGCCGTAGGCGGCAAGGGCGAGAGCTTTGTGTACTTCAACCGAGAAGTCGGTGGCCTCGGTGGTGCCGTAGCGCAGTCCGAGCGCGGCCATCATGTCGCCTTCGGCAGTCGTGCCTACGCCGGTGCGGCGGCCTTTGAGGGTCTTGTTGCGGATTTTCTTCCACAGGTTCAGCTCGGTCTCCTTTACCTCGGATGTTTCAGGGTCAGAGGCTATTTTGTCGATGATTTTTTCAATCTTCTCCATTTCGAGGTCGATGATGTCGTCCATCATGCGCTGGGCGCGGGCCACATGCTTGGCAAACAGGTCGAAGTCAAAGTAAGCCTCGGGCGTGAAGGGGTTTTTCACATAGGAGTATAGGTTGATGGCAAGCAATCGGCAGCTGTCATAGGGGCAGAGGGGTATCTCGCCGCAGGGGTTGGTCGAGATGGTGCGGAAACCGAGGTCGGCATAGCAGTCGGGAACCGATTCGCGGGTGATTGTGTCCCAAAACAGGACTCCCGGCTCGGCCGATTTCCATGCGTTGTAGACAATCTTTTCCCACAGGGCCTTGGCATCGGTGTCGCGGGTTATAGCCGGGTCGGGGGAGTCGACCGGGAACTGGCGCACATAGTTGGCGCCGTTTATGGCCGCGTTCATGAAGTCGTCGTCAATGCGCACCGATACGTTTGCGCCGGTAATCTTTCCCTGTTCCAGCTTGGCGTCGATGAAGGCTTCAGAGTCGGGGTGTTTTATGGAGACTGTCAGCATCAGTGCCCCGCGGCGTCCGTCCTGTGCCACTTCGCGGGTCGAATTGGAGTAGCGTTCCATGAACGGCACGAGTCCGGTCGATGTAAGGGCCGAGTTCTTGACGGGAGTGCCCTTGGGGCGGATGTGGCTGAGGTCGTGTCCCACACCGCCGCGACGTTTCATCAGCTGCACCTGTTCCTCGTCGATTTTGATGATGCCGCCGTAAGAGTCAGGCTGGCCGTCGATACCTATGACAAAGCAGTTGCTGAGCGATCCCACCTGAAAGTTGTTGCCGATTCCCGCCATAGGGCTGCCCTGCGGCACGATATAACGGAAATGGTCAAGAAGGTCAAACACCTCCTGCTCGCTCATCGGGTTGGGATACTTGTTTTCGATTCTTACAATCTCGCGGGCGATGCGGCGGTGCATGTCGGCCGGGGACTGCTCGTAAATGTTGCCGAATGAATCCTTGAGGGCATATTTGCTCACCCACACTCGGGCCGCAAGCTCGTCGCCTTCAAAGTAATTCAATGAAGCGTCGTAGGCTTCATCATAGGTAAATGTTGACTGACTCATGGTTGGTTCGGTATGAATTCTGACGGTTGATGAACATGACAAAATGCCGAATGGCCGTGTAGGCCATCTCGACATTTTGAAAAATCCCGGAGAAAGTAGGGTGAAAAGATTAGCCCCCGGGGTATCACTCTGCAAAGTTGATAATAAAATTTATTATTGCCAAAATAATGAACCTTAAAAACACTGCGATGTTAATAAGTTTTCCGGTGTTGATAATGTTGTATCTGATTATCAGTGTGTTGTTGAAATTATAATCAACACAAGTTTTCCAAAAGTGTAATTTTGCCGTTTTTACCGGTTGATTTTTTGTCAGGTTGTACCCGTTAGGGTGTTATAGCGGCAAGTGCAGTATGGGGTAGGGCCTTCCGGCCTCGTCGGTCTCGTCGCGGCCAATTGTTCTGAACCCTTTTGCCCGATAAAATTTCAAAGCTTCGGGATTGTGCTCGTTGACATCGACCTTTGCGGCCCCGAGCTGTATTGCAAAGTCGACAAGCAGAGAGCCGCAGCCTTTTCTCAGGCAGACGCTGTCGATAAACAGCATTTCGATCTTGTCGCCCGACAGTCCGATGAATCCTGCAATCTCCCCGTTGTCGTCGATGGCATACAGGTCCACGGCGGGGAAATAGGCCGGTATAAGCATCTCCTTGATTTCATTTATCGCGGCCTCGTCAAGGAAATCATGGGTTGCTCTTACTGACCGCTCCCATATCTCGGCGAGCTGTCGGTAGTCGGTTTCGTTACATTTAATTATTTTTCGCATGCTGCAAAGTTCGCAATAATCATCAAAAGTACAAAATTCTTTATCTTTGCGGAATAATTGATGATTTTTATGGTTTATTTTGAGACTGAGAGACTGGTGTTGCGTTCTTGGACGCAGGAGGATTTGCCATTGTTTGTGGCGATGAACAAGGATGAGGAGGTTATGCGGTATTTCCCTTCGACGCTGAGCGATGAGGAAACGACGGCGTTTTATGAAAGGATTCAGGATGAATTCCGACGAAACGGGTGGGGGTTATATGCCGTTGAGATAAAGTCGACAGGTGAATTTATCGGTTATGTCGGACTACATGAGATAGGGTTTGACGCGGAATTTGCCCCCGGGGTAGAAATCGGGTGGCGGCTTGCCTCCCGGTTTCATAAGCAGGGTTATGCGACCGAGGCGGCCGAGGCGGTTGTGTGTGGCGCAAGAAGGCTGGGGTTGCGGAAACTCTATTCATTTACGGCCAAAGTGAATCGGCCGTCGGAGCGCGTGATGCAAAAAATCGGTATGACCAAGGCCGGGGAGTTCAAGCATCCAAAACTTGCTCCCGAGTCTCCCCTGCTGACTCATGTGCTGTATCAGATAGATGTGTAAAAGAACATGGCCCGATATGCCTTGAGGGTCGTACAAATGTACAATGTCGCTAGCTTAACGTCGCTGTCTATCGTCAGCGGCAGAGCCGCCGATTACGCGGCATGGCCGCGTGTCAACGTTAGCCACATGCAACCGCGCCTTTAGGTGCGGGCAGCGTGTGGTCAATAGCGCATATCTGATTTTACGGCGGCATAGCTGCCGGTCTTGACGGAGATAGACCGGCTACGATGTAGCCGATTCCGGACAGAAAACGTAGAAAACCCAAGCGGCGCGCACCTAAAGGCGCGCTTGCATGGGCCTAACGTTAAGGCGCAGCTACACCGCGCAATCGGCGGCGATGCCGCTTGTGACCCGCAGAGGGCGTGGTGACAGATTTATCCATGCATGAAATAGTTGCGTTAAGTTAGTGATATTGTACAAGTGTACGACCACCCCTCTTGCCATTAAAATAGCGCGGTATTTTTCCAAGTCGGTCGAGGATATTTTCGTGCTTGAAGACGGTGATTAGGATGTTTAGCGGGATTGTTCTTCGTCAGCAGTTCTGTTGTTCCTCTGTGACTGTTTTTTGCTGAAATCGTTCCACTGTCGTCGCCACTTCCTCTCGGCGTTGACGTGGTCGATTCCAAACATCTGCTTGACGCGGTTCAGCACACGTTGCCCGATGTTCATTTTCTTGATTTTGCGCCCGGCAAGCCGCTTGTCGGGGGTGAAATCAAGGCGGACGAGGTCGTGGTCAACAGCGTTGACACGGTCGACAAGCAGCCTGACGGCCGGCTGAAGATCGGGGGCTTCGGCCGGCTCAAAAATTTCGATTTCGGCATTTCCCGCATCACGTCGGTCCCATTTTTTAGCCTCCTTGAGTGTTATGTATTCCTTGTCAATGATGTATACTTCGGCATAAGAACTGACAAAAAACGGCTCGTCATGACGGTTGAACCGGAACAGTCCGTGGCCGCGGCCGTTTGACTCGATATTGAACGAGTAGCAGGTCAAGTCGATGGGGGAAAGGATGTCGCCGACGATATTGTCATAGTTGAACCTCACCTTGAATTGCTCGAAATCGACATCGTCGCGAAAGAACAACGACAGGTTCGGGACCCATTTGCGGCTTGCGGTGTCGGCCATGACGTTTACGTCGAGAGTGACCCGGTCGCCGTTTTTGACCCAAGTCTCCGTGGGGCTGTACTTCCCCTTTATGGTGTCGGTTCCGTTTTCGATGCCGTAAAGAGATGGCGGAAGTTTTACCGCCGACACAATCCCCACCCAGTCGGCCCACGAAAAATGATGGCTGCACCGGTCGCTCACGCTGTCGAGGCCCTCGGCGTCGGTGAAACGGTAGTAGGATTTCGAGGTTATCACCCTCGGACTTGTCCACCCTTTAAACCGCCCTTTTTTCTCGGAAGGGAGCATGTAGTCAACCATTTTTTCGCGAAACAGGAAAACGGTGTCGGTATAGGTCGACAGAGTGGAGTATTCTCTGACATAGGCCAGAATGTGGAGCAGCTTGTGCTGACGCGACTCGATGACAACTTCGGGCAGTTCGGTTATGAGCTCCTGTAAAAAGATGGTGTCCACACCGGCCGCGTTGGGCAAAACGTGCTCTTTGAAACCCATGTAGCGGATAGTGACAGGATAGTCGGCAGCGGGGATATATGGCAGTCTCCCGTCTGACCGGCAGCTGCCCGAGAGTTTTCCGTGCCGGTCGAAAACTGACGCATTGGGCAACGGCCGGTGTGACATCGAGTCGGCCACGACCGCCTCTCCCTTAGCAGTCACGCTAAAGAGAACCAGCACTAAAAATATCAGGGATAACCGCACCATGTAACATGTTGTTTTAGTCGCAAAGATAATGTTTTTAGTTGCGCGTTGGCGATGTGTTTTGTTTTTTTTAAGATTTGGCGATATTTGTATCCGGCTAAGAGGTTGTTTCATGACAAATGTCAAAGCCAAGGTGTGTGGATTCTGCGATTTTGGTAGGTTTATTGAGAAAGATGATAATTGCGGTATGGAGTATAATGAGTAATTTTGCATCGGAAAAAGAATGTTGCTATGAAAGAGATCATCAATAAGGAATTTGGCGGCGAGCGGCCGCTTTTTGCGTCCCGTGACTTGCGGCTTGTCAATGTGACGGTTCATGCCGGCGAGTCGGCGTTGAAAGAATGTGCCGGGATTGAGGCTGTCGACTGCCGTTTTGAAGGGAAATATCCGTTCTGGCATGTCGACAGGTTTAAAATCACCAACTGTCTGTTTACCGAAGGGGCCCGCGCCGCACTGTGGTATTCCCGCGACTTGGAAATGACCGACACGCTTGTCGAGGCTCCCAAGATGTTCCGCGAGATGACCGGTGTCGCGCTGACCCGTGTGCGCATCCCCGACGCGCAGGAGGCCCTGTGGCACTGCCGTGACATCAGGTTGCGCGATGTCGAGGTCGGCCGTGCCGACTACCTGTTTATGCATAGCGAGAATATCGACATCGACGGTTATCGCCAGTCGGGCAATTATTCGTTCCAGTATTGCAAGAATGTCGTAATCCGCAATGCTGTCATCAATTCAAAGGATGCTTTTTGGAACACTGAGGATGTTACTGTCTATGACTCGGAAATCAACGGCGAGTATCTCGGGTGGCATTCGCGCCGGCTGCGCCTTGTCAACTGCCGCATATCAGGGACACAGCCTCTCTGTTACTGCCATGACCTCGTGATGGAGAACTGCACCATCGCGCCCGACGGCGATCTGGCGTTTGAGGAATCGTCGCTTGACGCAGTGGTTAATTCGGTTATCACGAGTGTCAAGAACCCTGTAACGGGACGAATCGTGGCCCTCGGGTATGGCGAGATTATCCTTGACGAGAATATAAAGGCACCTGCTGACTGCAAAATACTGACCGCTGATGAAATTTGATTTCGACACTCCGGTCAACCGCCGAGGCTCAGGCTCTTACAAGTGGGACAGTCCCGACGGGTCGTCGAGGGGAGATTTTCTCCCGATGTGGGTGGCCGACATGGATTTCCGCACCGCTCCGTGTGTCATTGACGCGCTTGAACGGCGGGTAAGTCACGGTGTTTTCGGATATACCGCCGTGGGCAACGACTATTATGACGCGCTGACATCATGGTTTGGCCGCCGTCACGGGTGGAATATCGACAGGCAGGGTGTTATCTATACATCGGGTGTCGTTCCGGCGATTTCGGCAATAATAAAGGCACTCGTGCCGCGTGGCGGAGGTGTGATTGTCATGACCCCGGTCTACAACTGTTTTTTCTCGTCGATACGCAACAACGGCTGCCGCACAGTCGAGTCTCCGCTCATTGACACCGGAATGGGGTATGAAATCGATTTTGACGACCTTGAACGCCGTGCCGCCGCCGAAGGAGCCGCGATGATACTGCTTTGCAACCCGCACAATCCCGGGGGACGGGTGTGGACCCGCGAGGAACTGGAGAAAATAGACGATATATCCACTCGTCATGGTCTCTTTGTCGTGTCAGACGAAATTCATTGCGAGCTGACATTTCCCGGACAGAAATATATTCCCTATTCAACCCTCGGAGAGAATGCCCGCAGCCACTCGGTCAGTTGCGTTTCGCCGAGCAAGGCGTTCAATACGGCGGGATTGCAGATTGCCAATATCGTGACCCATGACCCGGTTGTCGCTGCCCGCATTGACCGCGCCATCAATGATAACGAAGTGTGTGATGTCAATCCGTTCGGAGTCGTCGGACTTATAGCGGCCTATAATGACGGAGAACCGTGGCTTGATGCGCTGAAAGGATATTTGTATGAAAATTATGCGTATCTTTGCGGGTTCTTTGCCGAGAACCTCCCCGCCTTCCGCGTGATGCCGATGCAGGCGACCTATCTTGCATGGATTGACTGCTCGGGTAGCGGAATGACCGGCGACGAGGTCGCCCGAAGGCTTCTTGATGAGACCGGCCTGATGGTCAGCGCGGGAACGACCTACGGGAAGGCGGGAACGAATTTTGTCAGACTGAATTTTGCTTGTCAGCGCACGGTCCTCGCCGACGCGCTTGAAAGATTCATGAGGGTGTTTGATAACAAATGTTAAATCCAAAACGGGTGTGACAAAGGCATTTATATAAAACAGCCTCATGGTTAAATTTTGAGATTAATGTCAAAATAGCCTCTAATACAATTGGCTGAAAAGAAGAAAGAAGGTAAACAGTACCAACTGCTGGAGCTGATACGCTCGGGCGCACCGCTGTCGTGGCGACAGCGGCTCGACCTTATCGTGCGTCTCAGCATCCCTGCCATGCTCGCTCAGATTTCGCTGACCATCATGCTCTATATCGACGCGTCGATGGTGGGGTCGCTCGGAGCCGAGGCATCGGCGGCGATCGGGCTTGTGTCGACCACGACGTGGCTGTTTGGCGGACTTCTTGTCGCCGGAGCTACGGCATTCTCGGTGCAGGTGGCCCACCGTCTCGGTGCGGGTGACAAAACGGCGGCGCGCTCGATAATGCGTCAGGCATTTATCGTCGTGTCGCTCTACGGACTCCTTCTCGGGGCAATCGGGTGCGGCATCAGCGGTTCTCTGCCCCGGTGGCTTGGTGGAAATGCCGATATAGCCGACGGAGCCTCGGGATATTTTCTGATTTATGCAGCATCGCTGCCGCTGATGCACCTCAGCGTGTTGTCGGGGAGCTTGCTCCGTGTGACCGGCAACATGCAGGTCCCGAGCGCGCTGAATATTCTTATGTGTGTTCTCGACGTTATATTCAACGTCCTGCTCATTTTCCCTTCGCGCGATGTTGATTTAGGGTTTATGACCGTGTGGTTTCCCGGTGCCGACATGGGGGTCAGGGGCGCGGCGCTCGGCACCGCTCTTGCCGAGACCGTAACGGCGGTTCTGATGACGCTCTACCTGTGGATGCGTTCCCCCGAGCTGGGATTGCGCAATCCCGGCAGCTGGCGTGTCACCCGCACCAACCTGCGGGCCGCGTTCAAGCTCGGAGGCCCGATAGGGATGGAGCGCATCATCATGTGCGGGGCGCAGATAATGTCGACCGTCATCGTCGCGCCTCTCGGGACGGTCGCAATCGCCGCCAATGCTTTTGCCATAACGGCCGAGAGTCTCTGTTATATGCCCGGATTCGGTATCGGGGAGGCCGCCACCACTATTATTGGACAGTGTGTCGGAGCAGGGCGCAAGAGGCTGACACGGGAGCTCGGCTATCTTTCGGTCGGCCTCGGTATGGCCGTCATGGCGGTGATGGGGTTGGTGATGTATGTATTCGCCCCCGAGATGATAGGGTTGATGTCGCCTGATGCCGATATCAGGTCGATGGGTGCCGGCATACTGCGCATTGAGTCGTTTGCCGAGCCGATGTTTGCGGCTGCAATTGTCTCCTACGGCGTTTTTGTCGGAGCGGGCGACACGCTCATTCCGTCGTGTATGAATTTCGGGAGTATATGGTTGGTACGCCTGACCCTTGCGGCGTTGCTCGCCCCGACGATGGGGTTGCGCGGAGTGTGGGTGGCCATGTGTGTTGAGCTTTGTTTCAGGGGCGCGATTTTCTTGATAAGACTCAGGTGGGGGAACTGGCTTCATCTCAAGACGGAATCCAATCCGTGACATAATCGGCACTATTTTGTCACGCTGTTGTAACCTGTGTGGCAAATCGGTTAAGCAATCTGTCAGGGTGAGTAAAAATATATAAATTTGCATTCTGAAAAATCAACTCTCTCTTTCATCACCCTAAAATTCATCATGAAGCGTATATTTTTAATAATAATTGTTGTTGTATCGGTATTGCTTGCGGCTATGGGCGGGACATACTATCTAAATAGCACCGCACAGGATAAAATCGCGTTTTCCGACTCCACGATTACGTCGGCCACATATTTTTTCTGTAACGGGGTTGTAGAAGTTGCGCCCGATGTTAATTTCCACATAGACACCGGTAGTCCCACATCGCTTATTTCACCCGAAGATATCGCCCGGTTGCGGAATCTGGGTCTTTCGGTGGATTCGATACATTTCCCGGTTATCGGAGCCGATACCCGTGACAATGTAATTTTTTCGACCAAGATGTATCTTGTCTCTTTCCCGGTTTCCCGTGTGCATTATCGTTGTGACTCGCTTGCCGAATCGGTGTGGGTCGAGCCGGACACGTCTATACGCGCGACAATAGACAACATTGCCTTTATGCCGGGCCGCAGCGGTGAGATAAGTGTCATCGGGACCGATGTTCTCAGCCGTTTTGTAACCGAACAAATCCCTATGGTGTCTTCAATTACATTTCGGTTTGATGTGCCTGACGGTTATGAGCGATTCTGCAAAATGGAGCCGCATCTGTCATCAATGGATATTTTCGGTGCGGGACCGCGCTATTATATCGAGGCGACAGTCAGCGGAGTGCAGAGACAATTTTTTGTCAATACCGGTATTGACGGGGTTAAAATTAAAATGCCGCGCGAGCTTTATTCAGAAAGTGGTGCAACTGCTGTTTCAGAAGACCTTGTAAAGGTAAACGGATGCTTGTTCAAGGCTCGGACCGGCGATGTGTTGATGCAGATAGGTAACCGTATCGGTTCGTCGCGCGTGCATTTCAGCAACACGCGGGATAATGGAGAACCCTATTATATCAATCTTTTTAACTTTCTGTCAGGCGAATCGGTATTTGACTTCCGGTCGGGGAGAGTGTATCTGCGCCCGCATTCCTATACAAGCCGCCAGCTGGATCAGAAATAAAAAGAATAAAGGGGAGCATATTCAGGAAAAATGTGTAACTTTGCCATGCAGAATGGTGCGCGGCGTGTAAAATGCCGTGTTAAAAGGAAATCGGGTGAAAATCCCGAGCAGAGCCGCTGCCGTGAGTTCCCGATAAAACCGTTTCATCACCGCCACTGCCGGTAATCGCCCGGCGGGAAGGCGAAACGGGACAGGGTCGAGCCGGAAAGCCTGCCATCGCTGTTAACTGATGTTGAAACCCTCGGGACTTAGGGTTGTCGGCATAACGCTTACAGTCGGTCTTTCATGCCGGTTGCCGGTTATGAGTATCGGAGCGACTTTTGTAGGTGATGCTGTCTTCGCTCTCCCGTGGATAAAGAATAAATCCGGCAAAGTGAAGATTTTTTATACACTGTCACTCTGTTTAATAGCAAGTCTCGCAGCACCTCGTCTGTACTCACAGGAAGTCGAGACGGGGGATTCCATAAGCCTTGACGCGGTGAAGGTAGTGGCCCGTCGGCCTTATAGCGAGGTGATACCGTCGCAGACTCTTGACGGCCGCAGGCTCGAAGGACTCAACAGCCAGTCGGTAGCTGATGCCATGCGTTATTTTTCGGGGGTGCAAATCAAAGATTATGGCGGTGTGGGTGGCGTTAAAACCATCGACATGCGCTCGATGGGGACCAACCACATGGGGATATTCTATGACGGCATCCAGCTCGGAAACGCCCAGAACGGCCAGATTGACCTCGGGAAGTTCTCGCTCGACAATATCGAGGCCATTACAATGTATAACGGGCAGAAAAGCGATATCTTCCAGAGCGCGAAGGATTACGGGAGTGCCGGTACTGTCTACCTCCAGTCGCGCAGGCCGCAGTTTGACGACGACAGGCGGATTAATTTCAACGTCACTATGCGAGCCGGCTCATTCGGCCTTGCCAACCCCTCGGCCCGTCTTGATTATAAAATCAGCGAGAATGTCAGCGCTACGCTCAGTGCCGAGTACACCTATGCGACAGGGCGTTACCGTTTCCGTTACCGCAAGGTGTTCAGTGACGGGACACTGGCGTGGGACACGACCGCGACCCGCCGCAACGGCGACATCAATGCGTTGCGTGTCGAGGGGGGCCTGTACGGGTCGATTTATCGCGGCTACTGGCAGGCGCGCGTCTATTACTATGACTCGGAACGCGGAATCCCCGGCGCGATAGTCAACAACGTGTGGAAAAATTCCCAGCGGCAATGGGACCGCAATTTCTTTGCCCAAGGGCGTTACCGCCGCTCGTTCTCGTCAAGATATGCCTTGCAGGTCAATGCCAAGTATGCCCGCGACTATATGCGTTATCTCAACCCCGACACTACACTGATGTATCTTGACAACAAGTTCCGGCAGGATGAGGTATATGTATCGGCCGCCAACAAGTTTACCATTCTTCCGGGATGGCATGCCAATCTCGCGGTCGATTACCAGTGGAACACGCTTGATGCCGAGCTTGCCAACTTTTCGCGCCCTGTGCGTCACACCATTCTGTCGGCACTCGCGACATCGTTTCACCGTGGCGGTTTCAAGGTCAATGCCAGTGTGCTCGGGACATTTGTCACCGACCGGGTGAAAAGTCCCGAGGCTCAGGGGGGCGTGACGCGGGTGTATCACCGTGACAAGCTGACACCAGCCGTCTTCATGTCGTGGCAGCCATGGAAACAGCGTGAACTGACCTTCCGGGCCTATTACAAACGCATATTCCGGATGCCGACGTTCAACGACCTGTATTATACCGACATCGGCAATGCCTCGCTGCGGCCCGAGATGGCGACGCAATGGAATCTCGGCGGTTCGTTTCACCGCGACTTCGATGCCACGGTGTTCAGTTCGGTCGACCTCAGTGCCGATGCCTATTACAATATCGTGGATGATAAAATAATCGCTGTCCCCAAGGGTAACGGGCAATACCGGTGGATGATGATGAACATCGGGCGCGTCAAGATACGCGGTGTCGACGTGACGGCCAACCTCGCGATGGAACCGGTCGCGGGACTGATGCTCAACGGGCATCTGACCTATACTTTCCAGCGGGCGCAGGACTACTCAGACCCTTCAGACTGTCTTGACGAGGCCGGGACCTATAAAGGGCAGATTGCCTATATCCCCCGTCACAGCGGGTCGGCCACGCTCAATGCGACTTGGCGGCGTGCCGAGCTGAACTACAGTTTTATATATGTCGGCGAGCGTTATCATAACTCGTCCAATATCCCCGCCAACTATGAGCAGCCGTGGTACACAAGCGATATTTCGGCCTCGTGGCGTTTCACACTTCGGCGCAAGATGTCGCTGCGCGTCACCGCCGAGGTCAACAATCTGCTGGACCAGCAGTATGAAGTGATACAGAATTACCCGATGCCGGGCCGTAATTATAAAATCATACTGAAATTTGATATATGACAGCTCTCCGTTACACATTATTATATATAACGGTTTTCGCTGCTGCATTATTCACCTCGTGCCGCAACGATGACATTATCTTTATCCCCGAGGAGGTTCCTGTGGGAAGACCCGAGTTTAACACTGTAACAGGATTCTATCTTCTCAACGAGGGCAATATGGGGTCCAACAAGTCGACGCTCGACTATTATGATTATTCAACGGGTGTGTATACCCGCAATATATATGGCAGTGCCAATCCCGACGTGCCTAAGGAGATGGGCGACGTGGGCAACGATATTGCTATCTACGGCTCGCGCATGTATGCCGTAATCAATTGCTCCAACAAGGTGGAGGTGATGGATGCGGCAACCGCCCGGCGCATGGGGCAGATTGACATTCCCAATTGCCGATTTATCCGTTTCTGGAAAGGTTATGCATACGTCACGAGCTATGCCGGACCGGTGGTCATAGACCCGGAATACCGTCAGAAAGGATTCGTGGCAAAGGTGGATACCGCCACTATGCAGGTCGTGGACCGCTGCATAGTGGGTTTTCAGCCTGACGGGCTGGATATTGCCGACGGCAAAATTTATGTGGCCAACTCGGGCGGATACATGGTGCCGAATTATGAGAATACCGTCACGGTGATAGACCTGTCGACGTTCAAGGTGCTTGAGACGGTTCAGGTCGCAATCAATCTTGAGTACTGTATAGCTGACCGGTATGGAAACCTGTGGGTCAGCTCGCACGGCGATTACTATGACATTCCCCCGCGGCTGTATTGTTATGATACCCGCAAGAGGCGCATGGAGAAAGTTCTTGATGTCAACGTCGGAAACTACTGGCTCGACGGAGACTCCCTCTATGTCATCGCGGTTGACAACCGGGAGACCGGAGCCGAGATGCCCGACAGCTATCAGATTGTCAATATAGCCACCCGGGAGGTCGCGAGTGAATGTTTTATCACCGACGGTACTGAAGCGAGGATACACAAACCCTATGCAGTCGCGGTAAACCCCGTCACGAAAGAAATTTTTGTCGCCGATGCGCGCAACTATGTCAATCCCGGTTATCTGTATTGTTTCGGCAGAGACGGGGTGTTGAAATGGAGTGTGCGCACCGGGGATATCCCGGCCCATATCGTTTTTACGGGTCAGTCAGTAAATGAGTATTGAATTATGAAACGATTAGTCTGTTCTGTGATTCTTGCCGCATCGCTCGGCATGTCGGCGGTCAATCCTTACATCGACCGTGTTATTGAATTTTGTCCGGCTCCCGGGCAGTTTGTCAATGAGGTGCCTTGGTGGGAAGACGGGTGGGGTGCCGATGACATCCTTGCCGAGGCGCAGCTGAACATTGCCGGCACGGCGAGTGACCCCATGCCGGGCATGATTTCTCTCGGGTCATTCGGCGGATATGTCATTTTTGCCTTTGACCACCCTGTAGTGAATGTCGTGGGGGAGTATGACTTCAAGATATTCGGCAACGCTATCCGCTCTGACAGAAAGGGAGACGGCGGGTCAAGCGAGCCGGGAATAGTGATGGTCAGTGTCGATGTCAACGGCAACGGGATTGCCGACGATCCGTGGTATGAGCTTGCCGGAAGCGAGTATAATGCCGCGACTACTTTTCACGACTACCGCATTACCTATTACAAGCCTGAAAAGGACAAGGTGGCGACACCCGACCCTGATAACTCGGCTATCACCGATGACACCTATATACGCTGGACCTCCAATGACCCCGAGGCACCGTCGGGATATGTGCTGAAAAATAGTTTTCACCGTCAGGCTTACTGGCCTGAATGGAGTGACGCTGAGGAAATGACATTTGAGGGGACGCGCGTTGCCGATAATGCATATAACTATAACGGGGAGGTCGTGATGAAATTTCTGCCGTGGGGTTATGTCGACAACAGGCCCAATGCCGAGGATCCGGGTTTCAAGCTCGACTGGGCGGTTGATGCCGAGGGAAAAGCTGTCCATCTGACCCATGCCGACTTTTTTAAGGTTTATACGGCCGTGAATGCGGAACATGGACGGATAGGGGAGAGCTCGACTGAAATCAGCGGTGGGCAAGACCTTCATCCCGCAGCCGAGATGAGTTCCGTTGACGAGATTAGGCCCATGAGTGACTCGTTCAGCCTCCTTGCGTGTGGGAACGGGGTGTTGTCGTTGCTTGCCGATGCACGGTGCGTAGTGTCAGTCTACTCGGCATCGGGAATTTTAGTAAAAGATTTTGAGCTGATTCCGGGTCGCAACGACATCGACATCTCTGCCTTTACCCGGGGCGTTTATGTGGTGACTGACGGGAACAATGCAGTCAAGATTGTAATCTGACAATCAGAAGTCATATCCCACGGAGACGGTAATCATATTCTCGTGGAACGACAAGTCGTTTTTGTACTGGTCGACGAGTCCGAAAGCCCCGCTGACAGAAATCATCCATCGCTCGTCGGGGTAGATTCCGAGACCGGCCCTCCACCGGCAGTCGGCCCTGCGGTATCCGTGTTTGCCGAAAAGGTCGGTGGGGAAGTCGTCGCCAAGATTCCACTCGTCTTTGACCTTGATTTTGCCGCTTAAAGCATAGCTGAGTTCCGGGCCGGTAAAAACCGACATTTCGAGGCGGTTCAACAGGACGAACCGGTATCCGATAACGACCGGAATCCGCAGGCCGAATTTGTTGACTGACGGATTGGCTGTGACAGGGTTGTCACCTGTACTCAGCATCAAATCGTCATACTCGTATGTGTCGTAAAACAACGATGCTCCCGGCTCGATGTAGAAGTTTTTCCCAAAGGGGCAATTGTAGACAGCTCCCGCAGCGATTCCCCATCCGTTTTTGTACATCTTAACTTTTTCACCGTTCTGTGTCTTCCATTTTCCCGGCATAGTGATGTCAGCGGATACGCGCACTCCCCATCCGTTATATTGGACCGGGGTTGATTCCTGAGCCATGCATACCATCGAAAGGCATGTGGCCGCGGCTGCAATGAAGAACTGTTTCATAATTGGAGATTAGTGTCGTTTGTTTAGAGGTTGTTTAAAAACAAATGTGAATCCAAAGCCCGTTTTCACGCATCGTATTTTGGCATGAACCGAGGGAGCATAGCTGTAGCTATGTAACCGAGGTTCAGGACAAAAGACGACCGTGAAAACGGGTGCGACAAAGCATTTGTCAGTGACATCCTCATGGTTAATTTTTAAAATTAATATCTAAATGAAGTTACCTTATCCTCATGGCATCCTCTTTCGTTACCTCGTCATTACACCTCGGTCACATAGCCACAGCTATGCTCCCTCTGTGTAATAACGAGTTAACTGAAAGATGCTGCCACTTTGGGTTAACATTTGTTATTAAACAACCTCTTAGAGGGCGTTTTTTACAACCTGTTAATTTAACGCAGCGGCTGCCGACGATATTGTAGTCAATGAGTTAAAAGGCCGCACTATTCTGAAAACAGTGCGGCCCTGACGTTGCTTTATTGAGTAGGTAAGGGTTATTGCTGTGCGTAGGAGAGAACCGTGGGACTTTCCACATCTACTCCATATTCCCGAGCTCGGGCAAGTATTGCCCGGGCAAGTCTGGGTTTCAGGTTTTCGGGGCAATATCTGAAATAGGCTTCGGCCGCGCGCACATGAGCGGCGTCGGGCATCGGATATTCATGCCTCTCGGGCAGTCCGTAAACGCTGTCGGGGAGTTCTTTGCGCTCCTCGTAAGATATTCTGTTGCTCATAAGTGAATTGTGTTAAAGGTTGAATCTCATCCCTACCTGTACGAGGCCCTGTGCGCCGAATCCGATCTCACCAAACATAGTCGCCGAACGGGAAATTCCGACCTGAGCGCCGAGAGGGGTTACCTGTACGGCAAAGTATCCTTTGTTCTCGGAATCATCGTCCCATGTCATGTGGGAAATATCGGCACCGATACCGAAGTGTCCGTAGAGAGTCACGATGCTGTTGCGCCAGTATTCATAACGGGCGTTTAGCATGATGACATGGTAGTATATATTGGCATCGGAATGTTTGTAGCTGCTTGACGAGAAAGTGTAGGATGGCCCGATCCAGAATTTCGGCGCGACCCTGAAGTTTACACCGGCCGTGACCGCGCCCCATGCGGTATTGACTTTCCCGCCGTCATGCATGTCACAGGCATCCATCTGAGTGTAACCGCCATATCCGAAATACAATTCGGCAGGTTGGGCTTGGGCGGCAACAGTGATGCCTACCATAGAAAAGAGCGCAAGCAAAAATTTTTTCATCGTTAATAAATAGTTTAGTGAAACTTGAGAATAGTAAATTGTTGAGCCGGGGCAGGCCCCGACGCGAAATTTGCATGAACATTATAGTTTCATAACACTTATTGAGAGATTAATGTTTGATTGAGCCGTGATTTTTATTAAATTTGGAATATAATCTTTATCCCTTTATAATAAGGGCTTTGGGCAGATAACCCGATTTTGAGGTAACGAATTGCCAACCGTTCTTGTTGCTGTACTCTGCTCAGATATGCTTTCTGGCATCTCGTCTGTGCCACAAAGATAGTACATTTTCTCCAAAAACACGTTAACGGACGAATAAAATATGTACCTTTGTCACGGCTCTTTCATTTAAGATTTGGTCTCATTCCCGGAAAATGTGTTATTTTATA
>ERZ777306.1875-NODE-1875-length-30128-cov-19.593988_pt1 | contig 30128 bp, 26 predicted proteins | sample MGYA00374966_ERZ777306 | MGnify/ENA primary metagenome ERZ777306 (study PRJEB29329, sample SAMN06343882) | mouse gut metagenome | isolation source: Mouse cecum | place: Austria: Vienna | collected 2014-11-15 ... | reverse complement strand
TGTTATTGAAAATAAATTATTGCTTGATTTATATTAATTTAAGATTTATTTTTTACTAAAAGTGTAACATTTGTCCTGTTAGTTAAGATTAAAAAATAAATATTTTAATATTGTTTATTTTTATTCTATATTATATATAGTCAAGATAAATGATTATAATGTTAATGAGGAATAATATATGCAGTTATGTGCAGAATGCAGAAGAATAATTAAACTATGGTTTTTATTTGCAATTATATTGTATGTGACATCAAATGGATATAATATACCTGCATCACTTTTTATGCTTCTTGCAGGCACTGCTCTTTTTGCTTCTCTTGGCTTCTGGGCAGCAGTTATTGAAGTGTTTACTATATTTTTGCCTGTGCTTGTATTATATTTTATAACAGATAATATTTATGCACTATATCTTATACCGCTTACTAATATTCTTTTAATTATGGCTTACAGGGCAGGCAGACTTCCTGCGGCAGTTTTTTCTTATGTATATATTATTTTCTGGTCTTATTTAACTTATATATCATATAATTCACCTGTAGATTATGCAGTTATATTAATATGTATTTTAAATATGTTAATCCATATTAAAGGTCTTTTTATAAAAGCAGAAGAAGCTGTTAACTGGCTGTTTATTGCAGAAAATAGTGATGAAACTGCTTTAAAGATATTATCTGCTTTAAAAGAAGGGCTTTATGATATAAAAGGGGAGATTACTGTATTAGATAATATAGAAAAGGCAGGAAATAATATTGTAATATATGCAGAAACAAAGTCTGCATCATTAAATATGGAATTTATTTATAAACTATATAAAAATCTGCCAAAATGCAAAAATGGTAAGGCATATATAATATATAAAGCCACATTTTTCCCTGAAATGGCATATATTCCTTTATGGATAATGCTTTATCTGCATGGTTATAAAGTTATGGGCAGAGCATACTATATAGAAGGGATTGCAGAAATAAAAACTGCTAATATATATTTTGCAGCACAAAAAGAAATGATGAAAGTAATATCAAAAGGAATGTATGATATGGCTGATGGCTTTAAATCTGCACTGCCTTTATATATACATCTTCTGCCATTTGCTTTAATAAGCTCATTATTTCATTTTATAAAATATAAAAATAAAGCAGAAATATAAAAAGCAGTATTTAGCTGCTTATAGGTGGTTCCTGCTGGTCATATTTATAGTCGCAGTTAAAATCTCTTGTGCCAAATTCGCTGATAGAAAATCGGCATTGTTTATTTTCCTGATAAATCATAGTTATTTTAGCTCTATTATCTATTGGTCTTGTGCTGTTTATAAAATCAGAAATGTCAATAGTAACATATCCGTATTTATAATGATAGAAATTTAATGTGCCATTATCACTGTAAAAATCAAACCTGTATTGTGTTTCTTCTTTAGGCATATCAAGCCTTAAAATAACAGTTTTAGGCACGGATGGGTCTTCTGATGTAATATGATCAGTGTTGTAAGTGGCATCTTTTATAACAAGTCCAAATATTGTTATATTATCACTGCCGGTGCTTTCATTTATTTTTACATTTATGTCTTTTGCTTCTAGTTCATAATTAATCTTTTTTGTGCCGTCTATACCTTTATAGTTAGCTAATATTTTTTGTTTTGATGCTGTATTTTGGTAGTCTATAATAACATTTCTTGGGGAGCTGTCTAAATTATCATTTAAGCAGTAGTTAAAGTAGTTTATAAAACATTCAAAAGTATAATTATCAGGATTTGGGATAGACCTGACAGGTTTTGAGTTATATTCTCTCCAGCCTGTGCTTGCAGGACATACAGAAAGATTGTCATACATATAAGTAGTATTATTATCTAAAAAAATAGGTGGAATAAGAGCAGTAATGCTTGTTCTGTATAATTTTTTTGCTGTATTTATACCATCTACTACTTTTTTTGCCATAGCTTCTGCATCAGTATATCCATTATAATATGCATGGTTAGTCTGACCTTTGTATCTTGAATAATATCCAAACCAGTTTTCGTATTCAGTGCTGTATTCTTCGCTGCCGCATGAAATAAATGTAAAAGAAAAAATAACTACTGTTATAATCTTAATACTTTTCATTAAGTGCCTGTTCTAAAATTTTTAGTCTCTGAACAGCTGTATCATCAGGAAGCCCCATACTTCTTAATGCATTTAGCCGTATTCTTTCGTTTTTTACAAGATTTAAGGTCCATGCTTCTTTACTGTCTATGACAGATGCTTTATCAATCAGTTTAATAGCATATTCTGGGTCTTTATCTACAATATAATTTGCTGCCTGCCTGAAAGCATAGCTTTTAAGTCTTTCACTTGATGATGAGCTGTTTGCAATCTTTAATAAATAAGAAATATCGCCTGTTGCATAAAATTTAGCCATAGTGTCATAAGGATATGGCAGTGTTTTTATATCATAATCATTATGGCTTAAAAAGTTTATAATATTTAATTCTTCCTGACATTTACCAAGTGCAGCAAAAGCTCTTGCATCTTCTAAAAGAGGCAGGCTTTCTTCTGGGTCTGCTGTAACAATAACTATGGCTGTGCGAGCCATATTGCAGAAGCTGCCCATATCTCTAAATTTTGCAACTGCACGGTTATAAGTGTATGATGCCATACGCTCTCTGCCCTGCAGCTGATAATCTACAGCTCTTTCTACAAGTGTCATACCAAGAAGCATATCATCTCTTTCAGTTTTACTTGCACAGGCTGTAATTATAATACATAAACAAACAGCCAGTATTATTTTAAACTTATTTATCATTTTAAAGGAACTTTCTCCGGTGTTTTTTCATTGCCAATACTTATAGGCCATGTGTTTTGTATTTTTAATATTAATTCGTTACCACTTTCAACAATAGATTGTATTTCACTTCTTAATTCATCTAAGTTTTCTGTGCCGTCTGCTGCATTTTGTGAGGCACGCTCTAAGTTTGCAGCTATCTGGTCAAGCCGTGCAACAATAGGGGCAATAATACGAACCATATTCTGAACTTCACTTACCACTTCACTTGTGCCTGCAACAATAGGCTCAGAATGTTCGTCAAATATTTCAAGAGAGCGTTTTAATGTAACACTTCCGCTTTCTACATTATGAGCCATACGGACAGCAGATTCAGTGAAACTTCTTAAATCCTGCAAAAAGTTTGAGATTTCATTCTGCACAACATCAGAGCGTAAATATCCAAGAGAGCCTTCTTTATTTGCAATATCTGAGCCAAGAGAGCCAAGACCACGCATAAGTTTATTAAAGTCGCCATCTTTATCAGCAAATCTGATTAAGATAGTATTAACACTTGCAATAATTTCTTTTAAATCAGCAACAACAGGTGTTACCTGCTCTATAATGCCCTGCAGTCCTTGGTCTCTTTTAAGACTGAAAATGCTTCCAGTTTCAATATTTGGAGCTTCGCTTTGCAGGTTTGTTTTTACATCAATATAACTGCTGCCTATAATATTTTGCAGACTTAAAGAAAATACAGAATCCTGCCTAATCCATTTAACATATTTTGCAGGTATACCAATCTGCATAATAACTCTGCCGTCATCCTGTAATGCTAAATCATTAACTCTTGCTATTTGAAAACCTGCATATTTCACAGGCATACCTTTTGCAAGATTTTCACCAGTATCTGTATATACATTTATATGAACTTTTGTTGTGAAAATATCACGGCTTATACCTATGGCAATAACAAGCACTATGATTATAATGACAGCAATAACAACAAAAAGTCCTACTTTTATTTCTAAATTTTTAAAACGAGGGTCTGCCATGAGTTATATGGTATCTCCTTAAATTCTAAGTTTTTATATTCATCAAAATATCTGTAATTTTCTACCACTGTTACATCTGCACTATTAATATCTTTTATAAAATGTATAAATGGTGAATAGTCATCAGTTAAAAGCATTCTGTGCGGCAGAAAAAAAAATATATGCTTTGGCTTTCTAATAGAAGCCCGCAGATATTTTACTATTAAAAGCTCAAATTCATTTAATTTTTTAGGCTTATAATACATAGCATGAGCCATATTGTATTTTTTAAGCATATTTAATACTATATTTTCAGCATCTTTTTGTTTTACATTTTCAAAATACTGCAAAGGCAGTGAAATATTTTCATATATAGAAAGCATTGCAAGTAATGGAATATTGTAAGAAACAATGCTTACATTACTCCATATAGTTTTCTTTATTAATTCACTTTGCATTGTATCAGCTAAATAGTTAGCTTTTAGTGTTACAAGGTTTTTATTTATCATATAAAAACTTCCCCTAAAATAATGATGATAATAAAGGTAAAAAATATACCAATCATAGAGCTCATCATTCCTTGAATAAGGGCTGTTTGTGAGTTTTGCATTTTTTGTGCTATATATATAGGGATAGATGCAGCAATAAACCCTATTAATACAGTTTTAAAAGCGAAAGTTGCTACATCTGACATAGAGATAGTAGAAACAATTTGGCTTAAAACATAATCAAGCGAAGTGTTTGACTGAAAACTTAATAATGTATAACCGCCAATAATAGCAAGTGTAGAAAAATATATTGAAAGCACAACCATAGATACTACACTTGCAAGAACCCGTGGAAAATATAAATATATGTAAGGGTCAATATTCATAGCTTCTAACGCTTTTATTTCTCTGTTATATTTCATCATACCCACATCAACAAGCAGGGTGGTAGATGTTCTTAATATAATAAGTATACCACTTATTAACGGCCCTGTAATGCGTATAATAACTGTTGTTAATATAGGTCCAATATTAGGTGCAGCATCAAGAGCAATAAGGACTTTTGTAATAGTTCCAACAAACGTCATTCCTAACAGCAGAGCCGTAATAGTCATAATAACAATAAGCTCAAAGCCAGAAAAATATATTTGTTTAATTAAAGCCTTCTGCACTGCTGGCGAATAAGCATATTTGCTGAAAATTCCCCTTGAAGACACCTGCAAACAAAAAAGACTGTGGCCTTTAAAAAAACTTCCAACAGTAATAACATTTGAGCCTATTTTATATAATAGTTTATACATACTAACATAATACACTTTTTTTTGTTTAATATCAATATATTTTAAGAAATAATATGATTTTTGTAAAATCTAAAAAAATTCAAATGCTTGACTAGAATATTCTTATATGATAATCTACCAGAGTTTAAAAAAGGCACTTTTTTGTTTGACTAAAAGCCTTTTTATTAGTAAAAGAAAACATAAAAATAAATTGTGCTAAAATCGCATAAGTTTAAGTGGAGGAAGCATGGAACGCAAAAAAACTATTATGGATGGTAATATGGCAGCAGCTCATGTGGCACATGCTGTAAATGAGGTAATAGCTATTTATCCTATTACTCCATCATCAGTTATGGGAGAAATATCTGATGAAAAAAGTGCAAAAGGTCAGGTTAATATATGGGGCTCTGTCCCGTATGTTGTAGAGTTGCAGTCAGAAGGCGGTGCAGCAGGAACGGTGCATGGCTCATTAACTGCTGGTGCTTTAACTACTACATTTACAGCATCTCAAGGTCTTTTATTAATGATACCTAATATGTATAAAATAGCAGGGGAGCTTACACCTACTGTTTTTCATGTTAGTGCAAGAGCATTGGCTGTGCAAGGTCTTTCTATTTTTGGCGACCATTCAGATGTTATGGCATGCCGTGCCTGTGGCTGGGCTATGCTTGCTTCTAATAATCCGCAGGAAGTTATGGATATGGCATTGATTGCTCAGGCAGCTGCTCTTAAAAGCCGTATTCCATTTCTACATTTCTTTGATGGTTTTAGAACATCTCATGAACTTTCTGTTGTGGAAGAATTAACTTTTGATGATATGCATTATATGGTTAATGATGAGCTTGTAAGAGAGCATAGGAAAAGAAGCCTTACCCCTGATAAGCCGACTATTAAAGGCACTTCTCAAAATCCAGATGTATATTTCCAAGGCAGAGAAACAGTTAATAAATATATGGATAATGTTGGTGCTGTCATGCAGAGCGAAATGGATAAATTTGCAGCTTTGACAGGCAGACAGTATCATTTAGTAGATTATTATGGGGCAGAAGATGCTAAAAGTGTTATTGTTGCAATGGGCTCTGCATGTGATGTTATAGAAGAAACTATTGACTATCTTAATGCAAATGGAGAAAAACTTGGTGTTGTTAAAATACATTTATTTCAGCCATTTCCAGTGAAAGCTTTTGTTGATGCTCTTCCTAAAACTGTTGAAAATATTGCAGTGCTTGATAGAACTAAAGAGCCGGGGGCTGTTGGCGAGCCACTTTATTTAACTGTCCGCACAGCAATAGGTGAAGCAATGGCTGCAAAAATTACTAATTTAGAAAAATATCCACGAATTCTTGGAGGCAGATTTGGTCTTGGCTCAAAAGATTTTACACCGGCTATGGTTAAAGCAGTGTATGAAAATGCAGCATCAGAAAGTCCAGTTTTTGGTTTTACTGTTGGTATTGAAGATGATGTTACTCATAAATCATTAAAATTTAATGCTTCATGGATTATCCCATCAGCAAGCTATAATGCTATGTTTTATGGACTTGGTTCTGACGGCACAGTTGGTGCAAATAAAAATACTGCAAAAATTATTTTTGCAGAAACTGATAAAAACTCTCAGGCTTATTTTGTATATGATTCTAAGAAAGCAGGCTCTATGACTATAAGTCATGTTCGGTTTGGTGCAGAGCAGATAAAAAGCTCGTATCTAATTCAGGAAGCAGATTTTATTGGCTGTCATAATTTCAGCTTTTTAGAAAGATATAATTTACTTTCACCATTAAAAAAAGGCGGTGTATTTCTGCTTAACAGCCAATACAGCAAAGATGAAGTGTGGAACAAACTGCCAGCACTTGTTCAAAAATCAATAAAAGAAAAAGAAGCAGAATTTTATGTTGTTGATGCAGTTAAAGTTGCTCAGGAACTTGGGCTTGGCTCTCGTATAAATATTATATTACAGTCAGCATTTTTTGCTATATCTAATATTATACCAAAAGATAAAGCACTTAATGCTATTAAGGGAACTATACAAAAAACTTACGGTAAATATGGCGAAGAAACTGTTGCTAAAAATAATGCTGCGGCAGATGCAGGTTTTGAAAGACTTTATAAAGTAGATTATACTTCTTTAAAAGATGAAAGTGCTTTGCATACATTAATTAATGGCTGTTTAACAGATAAAAAAGCAAGCAGTTTTGTAAAAGAAGTAACAAGTGTATTAGTCGCAGAAGAAGGGGATAAAATAAAAGTATCTCAAATGCCTGTTGATGGCACATGGCCAACTGGCACTGCCCGTTTTGAAAAAAGAAATATTGCTGTCAATATTCCAGTTTGGGACCCTGATGTATGTATACAGTGCGGAATATGTTCATTTGTATGTCCACATTCTGCCATCCGTATGAAATATTATGATAAAGAGCTGCTTAAAAATGCTCCAGCATCATTTAAACATACTGATGCAAAAGGTAAAGAGTTTGCAGGATATACAGCAACAGTGCAGGTTGCTCCAGAAGACTGCACAGGCTGCACTACATGTGTAATGAACTGTCCTGCTGTTAATAAAGCAGACACAGGAAGAAAAGCTATTAATATGGAGCCGCAAACTCCATTAAGAGTGCAGGAAGTAGAAAACTTTGAATTTTTTGAGTCTATCCCTGAACTTGCTGTTGAAAAATATAATAAATTAACAGTTAAGGGCAGCCAGCTTGCCCCCCATTTATTTGAATTTTCTGGTGCATGTGCAGGCTGCGGAGAAACACCTTACATTAAGCTTTTAACTCAGCTTTTTGGCGACAGGCTCTTAATAGCAAATGCAACAGGATGTTCATCAATTTATGGTGGCAACCTGCCAACTACTCCATACTGCACTCGCAGCGACGGCAAGGGTCCTGCATGGAGTAACTCATTATTTGAAGATAATGCAGAGTTTGGTTTTGGTATGCGTTTAGCTGTAGATTACTTTAAAGATAAAGCTGCATCTTATTTAAATGCTAATAAAAATATTGCTGATGCTGCTCTTATTGATGATATACTTGCAAATATTAATACTTCTGACCAGCAGGAAATAGAAAAACAGCGTGTGAGAATAGAAAAGCTAAAAGAAGCAGTTAGATCATCTAATATTGCAGAAAAAGACGACTTTTTAAGTATTGCTGATTACTTAACACCAAAATCAGTATGGGTATTAGGTGGTGATGGCTGGGCTTATGATATAGGCTATGGCGGTTTAGACCATGTTCTTGCAAGCGGTGAAAATATTAATGTGCTTGTGCTTGATACAGAAGTATATTCTAATACAGGTGGTCAGGCTTCTAAATCTACTCCACTTGGTGCTTCTGCAAAATTTGCTACAAGCGGCAAAGTTAGAGAGAAAAAAGATTTGGCAATGATAGCTATGACTTATGGCAGTATATATGTTGCAAAAGTTTCTCTTTCAAACCCTTTACAGTGTATAAAAGCATTTGTTGAAGCAGAGCGTTATAATGGACCTTCTATTGTTATAGCTTATTCTCACTGTATAGCTCAAGGTATAGATATGACAAAAGGCTCATTAGAACAGAAAAAAGCAATAGATGCTGGTTACTGGACACTGCTGAGATTTAATCCAGACTTAATAGAAGAAGGTAAAAGTCCTCTTATTATTGATAGTAAAGAACCAGTCAGCGATTTATCTGGGTTTATGGATGGAGAAAACAGGTTCCGTTTAACTAAAAAAGCAGACCCAGAAAAATATAAAAAACTTGTAGATACAGCATCAGCCAAACTTAACCGCAGAAATAGAATAATGCGTGTTATGTCTGAACATTTAGCAGATAATAAAGAATAAAGTAAATTGGGGGATGTTTAAACATCCCCTTTTTTATGTGTAAATAAGCATATTATAGTTTTAACAGCAAAATTTTTACAGTGCATTTTTATTTTTCATAAATTTTTCTATTATATTATTTACTTCTTCATAATTATCTGCATTTGAGAAATGAGCAGCATTTTTTATAATATATAGATGACTTTTAATATCTTTTGCCCATTGTTTTGAATACAATAATACTTTGCCTGTATTATCATATTCCCCTGCAATTAGTATTACTGGGCACTTTATGGATATATCTTTATTTTCTATTATGAACTGTTTATAATACATATCTAGCTGTTTTATTATATCTGCTTTTGTATAATTTTGATATATATCTATCATTTTTTCATAAGAATATTTTGTTTTTGATATAGATTTTGCCATTGATTTTTTCAGCATATTTTCTGGAAAAAGTTTAGCAAAAAATGATATATGTTTTATTAGCCATATATCTAATTTAGAGTAATATTTATAATTCAAAGGTGTTGTATCAATTGCAATAAAGCCTGAAACCATATTATGATATTTGGCTGCAAAAAACTGACAGGTCCAGCCGCCCATAGACATTCCTGCAAGGGTTACATAATTAATATTTTCTTCTTTTAAAATATTATACATTATATCAGAATTATCATTATATGAAAAAAAATCACAGTTTTTTGATTTACCATGCAGTGGCATATCCCACAAGATAATATTAATTTTATCTTTAAAATATTCCACTTGTTTTTCAAACATTGAATAATCTGCTGTTAAGCCGTGAGCAAAGAGTAGAGTATTACTAAAATTTTCTTTTTTGCTTATATAATAATGAATGGTGTTTTTTTGATATTCTAATGTTTTATGCTGCATATTGTTAATAAAGATATAGAAAAAGCAGAGATAATATATTAATATCTCTGCTGTAATAATTATTTATTTAATTTTTTTGCTGCATCTTTTGCAAAATATGTAATGATTAAGTCGCTTCCTGCTCGTTTCATAGAAAGCAGTGTTTCCATAACAACTTTTTCTTCATCTATCCAGCCATTTTTAGCTGCTGCTTTTATCATGGCATATTCACCAGATACATTATATGATGCAACAGGAACAACACAGCTGTCTTTTACATCTCTAATAATATCAAGATATGCAAGTGCTGGTTTTACCATAATAATATCTGCACCTTCTTCTATATCTTGAAATGCTTCTTTCAATGCTTCCCGCCTGTTTGCTGGGTCCATTTGATATGTTTTTCTGCTGCCAAAAGCTGGAGTTGAATCAGCTGCATCTCTAAATGGTCCATAATAGCCAGAAGCATATTTAACTGCATAGCTCATTATTGGTATATTTTCAAAGCCGTTATCATCAAGCATTGTTCTAATTGCTGCAACTCTGCCATCCATCATATCACTTGGTGCAACCATATCTGCCCCAGCTTCTGCATGGGATAATGCTTCTCTTGCAAGCATATTAAGAGTGCTGTCATTATCCACATCACCATTTATTATATGTCCGCAGTGACCGTGGCTTGTATATTCGCACATACATACATCTGTAATAACATATAAATCTGTATAATCTTTTATAGCTTTTATGGCTTTCTGCACAATACCTTCACTGCCATAAGCACCGCTTCCTTCTTCATCTTTATGGTCTGGAATACCAAAAAGAATAACAGATTTAATGCCTAAATTTTCTGCTTCTTTTGCTTCCTTAATAACTTCATCTACACTTAAATTATATATTCCGGGCATTGACGGAACTTCATGTCTGATACTTTTTCCTTCGCATACAAATAATGGATAAATAAAATCATTTACTGAAAGAGTTGTTTCTTTTACCATACTTCTTATGTTTTTACTAGACCTTAGTCTTCTTGAACGGGTTATTGGAAACATAATATACTCCTTTTGTTATATTATTTCTACAATAGACTCCACAGTAAAATTTTCTGGATATCTGGATATAACACCCTGTTTATCAAGAAAAAGTGCTGTTGTTGTGCCTATGCTTACTATATCTAATAGAGATTTATCCCCATTAAACTGCCTTAAAAATGATTTTGCAGCACTTGGCGAGCAAAATGTAACTGTATCTATTTTATTATCAACAATAAAGCTGTCTAAATATCCTGCTGGATATTCTGCAAATGTGGTTTCATATACTGCAGGTGTAATTAATTCTGCACCCATTTCATTTATTTGCTCCACAGGCAGTTCTAGCCGTTTTTCTGCTCCCGGTGATAATATTCTGGCATTTTTTAAAGGTATGGAATAAATTATCTGCATAGCATTATTTAAGTCATAAACAGTAGGTGTGATATGGCTTGATATTCCTAAAAATACTTCCATTGCATGAGCTGTTTTTTCGCCAAGAGCAATATATGCTTTGCCATGAATATTATGATGATATGGAGCAAAATATTTTACAGCATTAGCACTTGTGAAAAATATAATTTCATATTCCCCGGGCTCAATTACAGGGCATAACTGCACTGTTTCAATCATCGGCAGTAAAAAAGGGTAGTGTCCTTTTGCTGATAATAGATTTACAAATGAGCCAGACTGTTCAAACTGCCTTGTAACAAGCACTCGTTTTGGGTTTTCAAAAATTTTCATAAAACTTTATGAATAAATTTCCTCTAATATTTTGTCGCCGCCTGCAGCAAGCACCATTTCTGCAAGTTCAATACCTGCCTGTTCAGGGTTGGATTTATCGCCTGTATATTCTTTTGCAATTTTTTTGCTTCCATCAAGGTTATATATAATACCTTTCACATATATTTTATCATCCTGCAGCACAGAATGGCAGCCAATAGGTATTTGACATCCACCTTGTAACCTGCGTAAAAATGCTCTTTCGCAACGAGCTCTTGTGTAACTGTCTTTATCACCTATAAAAGATAGTATTTCTTTTATTTCATCATCATCACTTCTTATTTCAATACCTAATATTCCCTGACATGATGCAGGAAGCATTTTTTCAATAGGCAGTATTTCTTTTATATTTTCTACTATTTCAAGCCTTTTAAGTCCTGCATAAGCAAGTATTATTGCATCATATATACCGTCATTTAATTTCTGCATGCGTGTCTGCACATTGCCTCTTAAATCAAGTACTTCCAAATCTGATCTTAATTCTAAAAGCTGACATTTTCTTCTTAATGATGAAGTGCCAACACGGGAACCTTGTGGCAAATCATCAAGAGAATTGTATTTGATAGATAAAAAAGCATCATTTGGTTCTTCGCATAAGGGACTTTCAAAAAGTTCCAATCCATCAGGCAGCTCCATTGGCACATCTTTCATACTATGAACTGCTAAATCTGCTTTTTTATCAAGAAGTGCTGTCTCTATTTCTTTTACAAAAAGCCCTTTGCCGCCTATTTTTGACAAAGGCACATCTAATATTTTATCGCCCATTGTTTTAATTATTTCAAGCCTGCATGATATATCTTTATGATGATTTTCTATTTTGTGTTTAATGTATTCTGCCTGCCATAAAGCAAGTTTTGAACCTCTTGTTGCGATAACTACTTCCTTTTTCATCTATATCTCCATTAATTATTTTTAAATATTATATTCATTGCTTCAGCTATAGAATATTTATCATTATCAGTTGCATGCTCTTTCAAATTCATAAAAGGCTTATGAAGTATTTTATTAAGGGTAGCTGTTAAAAGATAATTTAAATGTTCTATTTCTTTTTCATCAGTTATTTTAAACTTTTCGCAGTATTTTTGCAATTCTTCATTTCTTTTTTCTTCAAAGTAAGACCGAATATTTTTAATAACGGGTATAATTTTTAAAGATTCCATCTGCTCATCAAAGGCAAAGGCTGCATTGTGGACAATATCCCATGCTTTTTTAGCTTCTTTTTCTCTTTCTTTTTTATTTGCTTCTACAACACTTTTTAAATCGTCAATATCATATAAATATGTATTTTCTATTTCAGCACCTTTTGGGTCAATATCTCTAGGCACTGCAATATCTATAAAAAACATAGGACGGGAAGGGCGTTTTTTCATTGCATCTTTAATCATTTCAGCAGTAACCACAAAATCTGGAGAGCCGGTAGATGAAATAATAATATCTATTTCAGGAAGTTTTTGTGCAAATCTATCAAAAGTTACTGCATCCCCTGAAAATTCTTCTGCCAGCTTTAATGCTTTTTCAAAAGTTCTGTTTGTAACTATTATGGAGCCTATATTTGAGCCTACTAAGTGCCTTGCAGCAAGTTCGCACATTTCGCCAGCTCCAATTATCATAGCTTTTGCAAGTGATAAATCAGAGAATATTTTTTTAGCAAGTTCCACAGCAGCATAGCTTACTGATACAGGATTTTCTGATATTCCTGTAACAGTTCTTACTTTTTTAGCAGTTTTTAATGTAAACTCAAAAAGTTTGTTTAAAAAGCCACCCATACCGTTATTTTCTTTTGATATTTCAAAAGCATCTTTTATCTGTCCAAAGATTTGCGGCTCACCTAATACAAGGCTGTCAAGACCTGAGGCAACTGCAAAAAGATGAGTAACGGCTTCTTTTCCAGAAGCAAAGTATGTATATTTTGTTAAATCTTCCACAGAAAGATTGCAGTTTTGAGCAACAATATTTAATATTTCACATTTATCACATATAGGCGAATGAATATCACATTTATCACAAAGATAATTTTTTATAATAAAATAATATTCCACCCTGTTGCATGTAGATATTAAAAATAATTCCTGCACACTGTTTTCTGTAAGAAATTTTTTATAAAGGTCTTCCATTTCCTCTTTTTTTATAGCCATACGCTCTCTGACAGTTACAGGAGCAGAATTATGATTTAAACCTAGAACAACTAACATATTTCATTACCTCAGCATAAAGTTAGCAACGCCAACATAAGTTACTAATATTAAAATAAACCCAATAACTGTCCACTGAGCAGTCTGCTTTGGTGTCATAGGTTTGTGTTTTTTTAATATTATTAATGCTGCATATAAAAACCATGTTAGAATTGAGAATATTATTTTTTCAGATGATAAAATTTCTTCTAAATTATTCTGCAGCATCCACACAAATCCAAGTGCAGAGCCTATTGTAAATAAATAAAAGCCTGTCTGTAAAGATGTATTATTTATATTTGCAATAGTATCAAGGGCTGGAAATCTTTGAAAAATAAAACCAAAATTTTTCTTTTTCAGTTGAGCTTCCTGTATAAGATACATAAGCGATGCTGTAAAAGCTGCTACTAAAAATGTTGTGCCAAGCACAATAAAAGGCAGGTGAACATAACGCCATATAGAATCAATTACAGGGTATGATGGGCTTACATTTGGCGGGAAGCATATTGAAACAATAGAAGCTGCCACCATAAATGGAGAAATAAAAAGCCCTATAAGAGGTCTTTTATATTTTGCATAAAGTATAAAATATGTAATACCAAATGAAATACATACCATATTCATTACATCATATAATGTGGAAGTAGGGGCAGCACCAGTATTAAAATATCTTAAAGCCATATCAGCAATATTAAAAAGCAGTCCTGTACCAGTAAATATATTAAAAAGGCTGCGGACATTTTTATTGCCCCAAAGCAGAAAAAGGATTATATGAATGAATGCAATCATATAAAATATCAGAGAAATGTAGGATATCATAAAAACCCCTTAATCAATAATAAAAGAAGTATATTTGCAGTATACCATTCAAACCATATTATTTTTAGCAAAATAAATAAGTATTTATAATATTAACCTTATGATTTTTTAATACTTGAAATAAAGTATATATTACAAATTTAACAAAATTTCTACATATTAAAATAAAATATATATTTCTCTTTAAAATATTTTAATAATATGTTATTGCAGTGTATGATGTTACAAGAAAATAAGTCATTTGTTAAGAGAAAAATTGTCTATCCTGTAAAAAAATTAATGCCGCTTATGAAAGAAAGCTGGAAAATGAGCTGGCCTATTATTGTAATGATGGTATTTGAATTTATTATGTCTATGACAGATATATATATTGCAGGCAGGTTTGGTAAAGATGTAAAGGCTGCAACAGGTCTTGCAAGTCAGGTATACAGTTTTTTTATAATGACAGGTCATGCATTAACTATTGGTGCTGTATCAGTATTATCTCGTGTTTTTACATCAAAAGATAAAGAGAAGTTCCGCTCAGCTGTATTTACTTCTGTTTTATCTGCCTTTTTATTTGGTATAGTAATATGTATAATTGGCATAACATTTTCTTCCAAAATAGCCACAATATTAAATGCACCTGATGAAGTAAAATTGTATGCATCAGCATTAATAAAAATATATTTTCTTGGTATTATATTTCATATAACATTAATTAATATGAATGGTGTATTAAGGTCATGCAAGCGTGTAACTGTGACTATGGGAGTAATGATATTTGCTGCTGTATTAAATGTTATATTACTGCTTTATTTTTATAATTTTACAGATTTAGGATTTAAAGGAATAGCAGTTTCCACTACTATAAGCATAACATCTGCATCTATTATTAATATGGTTATAATATATAGAATAATTAAGAAAACATATACTTTTTCATTTCCTGTTTTAAAGCAGATATTATCTATTGGCTGGCCTGGTGGTATAGTATCTCTCAGTTGGCAGTTTGGCGGCACTGCTCTTTATGCAATTTTGGGTATGCTTTCATATAATTCTGTTGAGATTATGGCAGCTTATGCAACAGGGCTTAGGATAGAAAGTGCTATTTTTATGCCAGCTTTTGCATTTAATATGGCAAATGCTGTAATTGTTGGCAATTTAATGGGTGAGAAAAAATTTGATGAAGCATATAAAAGCGGCTTTACAACTGCATTTATTTCTATAGGAGTTATAACTATAATGATAGCTGTTGTGCTGCTTAATGCCCGCTCTATTGCAGAGTTTTTAGAGCCTAACCCACTTGTTGTGGACGAAATTATTAAATATATTTATATTTGTATGATTGCAGAGCCATTTATTGCATTAAACCTTGCTATGACTGGTGCATTAAATGGGGCAGGTGATACGAAAGCCACAATGTTTTATGCAATATTAAATGTATGGGTTTTAAGGCTGCCCCTTGCATATATTTTTGGTATAGCATTAGGGTTTCATGCAGCAGGTATATGGTGGGCTTTAAATTCTGGTTTCTTCCTGCATTCTGCACTATCTACACGACGATTTATAAGTAAAAAATGGCAAAAAATAGAGATAGGAAAATAAACAGTGGTTGTTTTAATAAATGGTGCATCATGCACAGGCAAAACATATTCAGCTTATAATCTAATGGAAAAATATAACTTTCCATATTTTTCAATAGACCATCTTAAAATGGGACTTATACGAAGTGGAAATACAAACCTTACCCCTTATGATGATTATAAACTAGAGATTTATTTATGGAATATTATAAAAGAAATTATTAAAACAGTCATAGAAAATAACCAAAATATCATAATAGAAGGTGCTTATATTCCTTTTGATTATAAAAAAGATTTTTCTAATGATTATTTAGATAAAATCAAATATATATGCCTTGCAATGAGTGAGAACTACATAAATAATAATTTTGATGTAATAATAGAAAAAGCTAATATTATTGAAAATAGGGGTAGGTTATTTTCTATTGATAAACAATTTCTAATAGATGAAAACAAAAGATATATAGATAACCATATAAAATATAATCTGCCATTACTTCTTATTGATACAGAATATACAGTTAATATTGATTTATGAAGTAAAAATTGTAGACAAATAATTTTTTATGCTGTATATGAAAACTCTAATTTAAATATTATAAAATGGTAACTATAAAATGGATTTTAAAGAATTAGAATATTCGCACAGAGCAATACTGGCACCAATACTTCGTTCAAAAAACTCATACCTTTCTGAATACAGTTTTACTAATGCATATTTATTCAGAAAACCACATAATTATCAAGTGGCAGAAAGTGATGACTGTATATTTCTGCATGGCATTACTTATGATAATAAAACATATATGATGCCAGTTTGTCCCCTTGATATTATACCACAAAAGAAATTAATTGAAATGGGAGAATTGGTTGATTTTTTCTTTCCTATACAGGAAGAGTGGTTGAAATTTTTTCCAGAAGATAAGTTTACTTATTCTTATCTTGATGGCGATTCTGATTATATATATTTGACAGAAAGGCTTGCTGCTTTTGCAGGCAGAAAACTTGCAAAAAAAAGAAACCTGTTAAAGCAGTATAATGAAGGGTATAAGACAGAAGACTTTGAGCTTACTCTAGAAAGATTTGATGATGCAAAGTATATTCTTGATATTTGGGAAAGAGATATAAATATGGCTGCAAACCATGGCTCAGATTATTATGAAACATTGGAAGCTCTTGAAAAAATCACAGAGTTTAATCTTAGAGGAATGATTTCTTATGCTGATAATAAACCATCTGGCTTTGTGCTTGGTGAAGAATTAAATGATGAAACATTTGCACTGCATTTTGCAAAAGGAATAAGGGAATATAAAGGGATATACCAGCATTTATATAATTCTTTCAGCATTAAATTAAACAGTAAATATAAATATATTAATTTTGAGCAGGATTTAGGAAAAGATACACTTCGTCAGGCAAAATCTACATATTATCCTGATGAAATGCGAAAAAAATATAGAGTAGCTTTAATTAAATAGGTTAAAAAAGGAGATAACATTATGGAAAAGAATGCACAAAAGCCTAAAAATTTTATTTTAAGTCTTTTTGGCAAAACAAAATATATTATTATTACAGCAGTTATTTTATTTGCATTAATTATGTTTTTTATGGATTCATTAATAGGTAATGTTGATGCAAATGAGTATCAGGTTAAGCAGGCTTTTATGACTGGCGATATGTCTGCCCATTTAACACCCGGCTGGTATCTTAAAGTTATGGGAACAATATACAGGTTTCCAAAAACAGAAACAGTTTATTTTACAGGTGATAATGATAATCCCGCAAATCAAGGACCTGTAACTGTTACTTTTTCTGATAACTCACGGTGTGATATAAGCGGAACTGTAAGAGTTATTATGCCTACAAATGACCAGTATGCTATTGATATTGTTGCAAAACATTCAAACAGGACATTTCAGGATTTTGCAGCAAAGAATATTATACCTGTAACAAAAAGAGCATTAATTACAGCTGCTACAACAATGACAGCTCCAGATGCTAAAATAAAAATGGCTGATTTAGCTACTCTTGGTCAAGACCAGTTAAATAATGGTATATTTATGCTTGAATCTACAAAAATAACAGAAGTAGACCCTGCAACAAGTGAAGAAGTTATTAGAGAAGTAAAACATATAAAACAGTCAACAGATGGCACAACTGCAAGGTATAAAGATGATATGCCGCTTACTGCTTTTGGTGCAAGTGCTACTAACTTTGTGGTAACAGATATTACATGCTCTCCAGAAATTGAAAGACAAATTTCTGACCAGCAGCAGGCAAAAATGGGTATTGCTACAGCTAAGGCAGAAGCAGCTCGGGCAGATCAGGAAGTTATTACTGCAAGAAAACAAGGGGATGCTAAAATTGCAAAGATAAAAGCGGAAGAAGAAGCAAAAGCTCAGCAAATGATAGTTGCTGCAGAAAGAGAAAATAAAGTGCAGATTTTAAATGCTCAAAGGGAAGTGGAAATCTCAAAACTTAAAAAACAGGAAGAAGAAAACCTGCTTGCTGCTGCAAATGTTAATAAGCAGAGAACTATTTTAGAAGCAGATGCTCAGGCTTATGCAAAAAGAAAAGTAATGGAAGCTGATGGTGCTCTTGATAAAAAATTAGAAGCATATAAATATGCAGTAGAAAAACAAAGTGAAGCTATTGCAAATATTACTCTTCCACAGATAATGATAAATGGTGATAATGCTAATAATAAAAATGGTTCAAGCTCTATGGCAGGTATGGATTTACTGCTCCAAATGATGCTTATAAATACAGCTAAATCACTTGGGCTTGATATGAATGTAAAAAATAATAACTAGATTTCATAATGTAATATAATTCAAAAAATATTGACAACTTTAATAGTTTAAATATATTAATAATATTATATTATGGATGGTAGTATATGAAAAAATTAATATTTACAAGTTTATTTATTTTTGCAGCATTTACTTTATATGCTCAAACTGTGCCTTTAACATTAAATATTGAAAATATAGGCTCAAATAAAGGCAGCATAGTAGTAAATATATGCACTAATGTAGATGAATTTGCAGAAAGAGAGCCATGTAAATATTCTTTTTCAATACCTGCAAAAAAAGGCAGTATCTCTCAGCAGATTAATATTGATAAAGGCAGGTATGGTATTATGGTATATCATGATGAAAACAGTAATAATATACTTGATATGGCTATGTTTGGCAAACCTAAAGAAAGATATGGTTTTTCAAATAACAAATATGGAGCTTTTAGCTCAAAACCGCCTTTTGAAAAAGCATTAGTAAATATTGATAGACCAACAACTGCTTCAATAAAATTAAAAAAATAGGTATAACTTATTGTATGTTATAAGGGGAAAGTGTGATAGATGCTTTCCCTTTTTTATTATTTCTGTAAAATTTTGATAGTATCTTAAAAAGTTTTGAAATACTAATATTTTAGATATTTCGCCTTATGGCTCAATATGACATAATTGCAGTGTTTTTGTTAATATTAGACAGCATTACATAATCTTAATCTTAATTAAATAAATATCCAAACTATATATTATAGAATAGTGTCCTAAAAAGTTCGCAATTTTAATTATAATAAAAAATATTATCTTATTTAATTGATAAAATGTATATAAAATAATAATTTATTATTAGTAGTATAGTAATTAGTAAAATACAGCACTAAAAAACAGGTTATATAATAAAAATTATATTGCATAAATATTTTTGGTGTGTTATAAATCTGATTAATCGTAACACAATAAATGAGGTATATGATGAAGAAGTTTATAATAATTTTCTTTATTTTCTTATTATCTACAACAGTTTATGCAAAAAATGACAGCACTCTTACTATTGCATATCCTGTAAATGCTGGACCATTAAACCCACATTTATATAATCCAAACCAAATGTATGCACAGACTATGGTATATGACAGCCTTGTTCGCTATAATCCAGATGATATGGAGCCTGCTTTGGCAGAAAAATGGAGCATAAGTGATGACGGATTAACTTATACATTTAAACTTCGTAATGCTGCATTTTCTGATGGAAGTGTTGTTACTGCTGAAGCAGTTGTTATGAATTTTAATGCTGTTATGCAGAATAAGGCTCGCCACAGCTGGATATCTTTAGTTAGTATGATAGAAAGTTTTTCTGCAAAAGATGAAAAAACTTTTATACTAAAACTTTCAAAACCTTATAACCTTACATTAAAAGAGTTAAGTGTGGCTCGTCCTTTCCGTATACTTGCTCCAAACGGATTTTTAGATGACAAAAATACAAGCAAAGGCATAAAAGCACCAATTGGCTCAGGACCTTGGAAACTTAAAGAAACAAGGCTTGGGGAATATGATATTTTTGAAAGAAACGAATATTACTGGGGACAGAAACCAAAATATAAATATGTAAAAGTTTTAGTGCTGCCTGATGCAAACAGCAGAATAATTGCTCTTGAAACTGGTAAAATAGATATGCTTATAGGTGAAGGAAGTTTTACTATTGAAAATTTTGTCCGCTTATCTAAAAATAAAAATATTGCAGCTTATAAATCTGAACCAAGAGTAACAAATATGATTGCAATAAATACTGCAAAAAATAACACAAAGGATGTAAATGTTAGAAAAGCTGTTATGATGGCAGTAAATAAAGATAATATTATAAAATATATTTTACTTAATCAGGAAATAAAAGCTGAGCAGATATTTAATCCAATGCTTGAATACTGCAATGCTGGCATTATTCCCTATGAATATAATATTAATAAAGCAAATGAGATATTAGAAAATGCAGGCTGGAAGAAAAAAGGCTTATATAGAGAAAAAGACGGCATAATATTATCTATTGATATGCACTATATAGGTATAGACCCAAAGCAAAAAGCAATTGCAGAGATTTTGCAGGCAGATTTAATGAATGTAGGTATTAAGCTTAATTTATCTGCTGAAGAAAGCACTATTTTTTACAGCTTACAGTCAAATGGCAGTTTTGATATGATATTTAATAAAACATGGGGACCGCCTTTTGAGCCAGGCACATTTGCAGGCAGTATGAGAAAACCATCCCATGCAGACTATCAGGCACAAAGTGGATTAAAAGAAAAAGAATATATTGATAATATGATAGATAAATTAATAGTATCAGACAATACTACATTTATTGCAGAAAAATATGAAGAGATTCTTAATATTTTCCATAATGAAGCAGTATATCTGCCAATTAGTTACGAGCTTGATTTAGCTTTGGTGAGAAAAGACAGAGTGAAAAACTTTCAGTTTGGTAATATGGTAACAGAATTTATGCTGCATACTTTGGAGCCTTATAATGATTAAATATATTATAAAACGACTGCTGATTATTATACCAGTTATGCTTGCAGTATCATTTATAGTGTTTACTATGCTAAGGCTTGGACCTGTTGACCCTGCTCAAGCATATCTTCTTAATTCAAGAATACCGCCAACAGAAGAAGCCTTATCTGTTACAAGGGCAGAATTAGGACTTGATAAGCCGTTTTTTACTCAATATGCATTATGGCTTAAAGGTGCAGTGCAGCTTGATTTTGGCTTATCTTATATGACTAAGCGAGATGCATTTGGTGATTTGATGTATTATTTTCCAGTAACATTAAAAGTTACATTTCTAGCTATGATAGTAGTTATAATTGTAAGTATTCCGCTTGGTATATTAGGTGCAGTAAAAAAAGGCAGTTTAGCAGATAAATTAATAAAATTTTTCTCATTTATTGGTGTATCAACGCCTAGTTTTTGGTTTGGATTTCTGATTATATATGTGTTTTCTCTAAAATTAAATATTCTGCCGCCTTTTGGATTGGACGGTTTTTCAAGCTGGATTATGCCAATTTTAACTCTTGGTTTAATGTCAAGTGCTATTAACACCCGTATTACAAGAACAAGTTTTTTAGAGCATATAAATAACCGCTCTGTATGGTATTTAAAAGTAAATGGTGTGCAGAAAAAAACTATTATTGGAAAATATGTGCTTAAAAACTCCATGCTTCCAGTGATTACTTCACTTGGTATGCATTTTGGTGAATTAATAGGCGGTGCAGTTGTGGTGGAAGTGCTTTTTGCTCTGCCCGGAGTAGGAAGATATGTTGTATCATCTATTACTAACCATGATTACCCTGTGATACAGTGTTTTATGATATTAATGACTGGAATATTTATAATAGTAAACTTAATTATAGATGTAATATATGTTTATCTAAACCCTAAAATAAAATATGGAGTATAATATGAAAGATAAAGGGTTAATTATACTTTTTTCATTACTTGCTTTAATTATATTAAGTGCATTATTTGCTTCATTTATTGCTCCATACAGCCCTTATGACACAGATTTAACAAATAAATTTGCACCTGTAAGTTTAGAGCATATTTTAGGAACAGACCATTTAGGCAGAGATGTTTTTTCAAGGATAATATATGGTTCAAGAATGTCACTTATTAGTGTTTTAACAACTATATTAATAGTGCTGATACTTTCTTTAATAGTGGGAAGTATTGCAGGGTTTCGTGGCGGACTTTTTGACAGCATACTTATGAGAATATGTGATGTATTCCTTACATTTCCTACATTTATACTTGCTTTATTTTTTATAGGTGTGCTTGGAGCAGGGCTTATAAATGTAATCACTGCAATAGCTTTAACTCACTGGGCATGGTATGCGCGTATTGTTAGAAGTATAGTGCTTGAAACAAAACAGAAAAATTATGTGCTTGCTGCAAAATGTTTAGGTTCATCAAGGTTTAAAATAGTGTTAAAACATATTATGCCAAAAGTATTATCTCAGGTTATTATTTTAGCTGCATTAGATTTAGGGCACATGATGCTTCATGTGGCAGGGCTTAGCTTTTTAGGGCTTGGAGTGCAGGCACCAACAGCAGAATGGGGTGTTATGATAAATGATGCAGCACCATATATTAGAGAGCATCCAGAATTAATGTTGTATCCTGGTATTTGCATATTTATCACAGTAGCAGTGTTTAACAGCATTGGTGAAAAATTAAGAGATAAATATGAGACAAAGGAATACAGCAGTGAGAGTGAATTATGTGTGAAAAGTTAATAAGTATTAATAAGTTATCAGCTGGCACTAAAAATTACCAGATACTTCATAATATATCATTTGATATAAATGCCTGCGAAATTGTATGTCTTTTAGGTTCGTCTGGTTCTGGCAAAACTATGACAGCTCTCTCTATTTTAAATATGCTTCCTTTAAATGTAACACAGACTTCTGGCAGTATATTATATAATAACAAGCCATTTAACGAAAATATATGTGGCACTTTTATAAGTATGATTATGCAGGCACCAGCTTCATGTTTTGACAGTGTTTTTACAATAGGTACTCAGTTTAAAGATATATTAATATCTAATCATAAAGAATATTCTATAAATAGAGTATACACGATGCTTGAAAAAGTGGAGCTTCATAACCCGCAGGATATTTTAAATTCATATCCGTTTCAGCTTTCAGGTGGTATGCTTCAAAGGGTAATGATTGCAATAGCATTATCCCTTGACAGCAAAGTTATTATTGCAGATGAACCAACATCAGATTTAGATGTTGCAGGTCAGAAAGAAATTATTGATTTAATATTAAAACTTAAAAAAGAAAATAAATCTGTGCTTATGATAACACATAATCTTGCAGTTGCAAAAAGCTGTGCAGATAAAATTGCAGTTATGGAGCATGGCAGACTTGTAGATATTTTTAAAAAAGATGAGCTGCTTTTAGAAAACCGCCACAAATATACAAAAGAGCTGATTGCTGCAAATAACTGGCTTTATGCTAATAAGTGGAATATTGATTTAGGGGAAAATTATGCTGAAATGTGAGAATATTAGTAAAATATATAATGATAACAGCTGGTTTTCAAAAAAAGAAAGTATAAAAGTGCTTGAAAATATATCATTTCACTTAAAGCAGGGCAGAAGTATGGGATTTGCAGGCAGAAATGGAGCAGGCAAAAGCACACTTATGCGTATAATATTAGGGCTTGAAAAAGCAACAGAAGGCAGTGTTTTATTTATGGAAAAAAATATACACGGCCTAAAATATAATGAATTAAAAAAAATATATAAAGATATGCAGGTAGTATTTCAAGACCCGCAAAGTTCTATGAACCACCAGTATACTGTATATGATGTAATAAAAGAGCCTGTTGAAAATTATTACAGTTATGCAAAAGATGAAATGAAAAATATTGTTCTTAAATTACTTTCTGCAGTAAGACTTAGTGAAGATAAACTTTATAAAAATATAATGCATTTAAGCGGCGGTGAACAGCAGAGAGTAGCTGTTGCAAGAGCATTATCTGTCCAGCCTAAGTTATTAATACTTGATGAAGCATTAAGCAGCCTTGATATGATAATTCAAGCAGAAATAATTAAACTGCTGGAAGAATTAAAGGAAAAATATAAGCTTTCATATCTTGTAATATCTCATGATATAAGAATAATCTTAAAACTGTGTGATGATATTATTTTTTTAGAAAACGGTATAATAAAAGATAAGTTTTCAATAGAGCAGGGGATAAATAATCCAAGTGAAAGCTTTAAAAATATGATGATAGTATAAATTAGCCCCTAATGTCATATAGATTGAGCAATAATGCGAAATATATAAGATAGTAATATTATATTTTTTAAATATAAAGAATTAATATATTAGATTCTTCGCCAGTGGCTCAGAATAGACAATCGGTAGCTAGTATCTATTGAAAAATTATTTTATAACTATTTTATATTTTTCATATATATTGTAAATTACAAAATAAAATATAATAAAACTTACATAGTTAAGCATAACTTTATGTTATTTTTTTTAAAAAAATAATCAGTAATTATTTAATGCAGCTAGATATTCAAATCCTATATCTGCATATAATGTTCATTTGATAAAAAGATTAAAATTGTCTTAATTATTGATAATATTAAATAAAAAAACTGTATTTATATTAACAAATATATTAAAAATGTTAAATTTGTATAAATTATGTATTTTTAGATATTGACTAAGTGAAATATTTTTTATAGTTTTAGCTTATAAACTAATTTGGAGGCAAAGAATATGGGAAAAGAAACTAATGTTTTAAAATCATTAGAAGAAAGCTCAGTATCAAGGCGTTCCTTTTTAAAAGGCATATCAGCACTTGGTGCAATGGCTGCCATATATGGCTGCTCTAAAGATGGCGGCTCAGATATTATATACGGGGGGGGGCTGGCACAGTAGGCGGCATCGCATCAGATGACCTATATTATACAGAAAATCCTACATTCCGTTACGGAACATCTACTCACAACTGTGGTGGTCGCTGTATTATCAGAGCACAAGTTACACCAGACGGTCGTATCGTTCGTTTTCTTACTGATGAAACTAAATATGCTTATGATGGCACATCTATTGATAACAATCATCCAAATACAACTCAGGCTAGAGCATGTGCTAGATGCCGTGCTTATAAAGGCAGATTATACCATCCAGGTCGTTTAAAATATCCACTTAAACAAACAAAAGAACGGGGCGATATATCAGGCTTTCAAAGAATTACTTGGGAGCAGGCTTTATCAGAAATAGCTGCAAGATTAAAAGCTGTTCAAGGCAAATATGGTGCAGAGGCTTTTCACCCAATTTATGCCTGCGGTAATATTGCTTCATCATTCCAAGGTGGTTCATATACTGGTTTATTTGAAGTTAATGACTTTGGAACAATTTCTCCAGCACTCCGTTTATTAGGTGGTGCATCTGGTTATACTTCCGATTATTCTTTCCACCAAGGCTCTTATATGGGTGGTTATGGAACAGCATATTCTGGTATGATAAATATGAGCCCATCTCCAGAATTTCTTGATAGAAAAATGCATTTTGTAATGTGGGGCTCTAATATTCCTACTACTCACAACCCTAAAGCTTTTTCATGGACAAAAGGTATTGAAAATATGAAAAACCATGGTGGCACTGTTAAATTTATTGGTCCAGAACTTTCAGAAATAGGTATTGCACAGGCAAATGAATGGATACGAATTAAACCATATACAGATGTAGCTTTAATTTTAGGTATGCTATATCATATGTTAGATTTAACATTTGATGAAAATGGTAATATAAATCAAGATGGTCTTGATGTAAATTATCTTGATAAAATGGTTTATGGTTTCTTTGAAACTCCAGAATATTGGAGAAACAAGACAACTGGTGAAATTTCATTTGATAATAAATCTGCTGATACAAATTATATATATGTTGCTGCTATTCCTGCTGGTCAGTCATTTTCTGCTTATATTATGGGTGATGATGCTAGACTTACAAAAGCTAAATATTCTGCAAGTCAAAACTATATGGCTCAGCAGTTTGCCTCAAAAGTAGATAAAAGAAATACATCTGTTGCAAAGTTTAGCTTTGCAAATATTCAGAATACTAAATATGACTATAAAAAACAGATGAATGTGAAAAAAACTCCAAAATGGGCAGAAAAAATTACTGGAGTTCCTGAAGCAAAAATCAAAGAGTTAGCAGAATTTTATTTGAAATGTGCAAAAGATAAGGTGCCAGTTTACAATGAATGGGCTGGTGGTCAGTTAAAACAAAATGATGGCACTATCACACTGTATGCTTTACAGGCTCTTTTGATTATATCTAAAAACTGGGGTATTACAGGAACAGGCATTGCTAATAATGCAATAGGTGTCTCTAAAACAACAGACCCTAACCAAATTACAGCTTCTTTACTTCGCCCAGCAGCATGGGATGATGGCACAATTGCTAAAATGGGGCCACACCCAAAAATTTCTGTAACTCAGTGGCATAATGCAATAAAAATGGCTTTCAGTAAAGAATTAGCTGCTAATGGTTATAAACCAAATATTCCAGACTGGGTAAAAGCAAGTGGCAAAGGCAAACCAAAATATATTGCTGGTAAAAAAGGGCAGGTTTATTTTGATGATGGTGGTGTTAAATCTCTTGTAAACCGTCAAGGTATTACAGGTGTAGGTAAAGATTCACCTGCAACATTTACTGTAAACAATATAGAAGTAACAATGCCTGATGGCACTAAAAGAAGCGTTACTCATGAATATTATGATTTTAAAGATAATAAGGTTTCAACTGGCGGAACATTAGTTGACCAAACTGATAATGTTACATTTTCAGGTTTCCGTTTTATATTAAACTCTGCTGGTAATATTCCTATTAACCAGCATGCAAATCCAATTGATTCTGCAAGGATGTATAAAGCACTTCCTACTTATGGTTACGGTCCATATCCAACAGGAAATATGGCAGATGCATTCTATCTTGTTACTTTTGATAACTTTATGTCACCAAGTGCAAGATATTCTGACTATGTATTACCTGCAAAAACTACTTGGGAGCAGGAAGATTTTGTTACAATAGAAAATAGTGGAACTCTTTATGTGGATTCTGTTATTCCGGGACCTGGTGAATCAAAATCAAGCTGGGATTTTGTTAGAGAGTTAATTTATCATTACGGTGGTAAAGACAGTGCTGTTAACTTTACAGGTTTACAGTCTAACAGTTCATTTAGAGATGTAGTTCAAAAACAATATAATGAAAATATTAAAACTAATGCTCAAAGTCCATATTATGGTAAAACTTGGGATGAATTTATTAAAAAACCAATAAGTCATGCAAAACCTAAAACAGAAAGAGTTGATATGGTAACACATTCTACAAGAACTGCTTATGAAAGCAAAGGTGCAATGGACGCATTTTATCCTAATGTTACAACTGCTGACTGGTCAAATGACAGCGGTGTATTTGGATTTGGTAATGATTTATATGATACAAAAATACACAGTTTTGCAGAGACAGAAAGCTGTCCAAAACAAACAGGTATGTTTCAGGTTTATTCTGGCACACTTGTATGGCGTTATGAAAACTTATTCAGTAAATGGCATGGTTATCTGCCAAAAGCAAAACAAGGTCAAATTAATAAAGATGAAGAAGGGGACCCTGTTGCTTATCCAATTCCTGTATATTTTAACTATCAAGACCATTTCAGAGTAGCTTATGGTTTGAACTCTAATGATGACTTAAAGGGCAGATATTTACTTACTACTACACATGACCGTTTCCGTGCTCACTCATCGCAGGCAGAAAACCCTTATTTGAGAGAACTTACTCACAGAACAATTGGTGGAGCATTATACTCAGGTAATGATAGTGGAACTTATGCAGTTTCTAACGGTGATGATGTATCATTCCCAGCTCTTAACTCACTTATTGGGGAAGATGGTAAACCTGTTGCAGGGGCAGAACAAAGAGCAAGCTATGCTGATATATGGGTAAACGATGAAGATTTTGCTGATTATAATGATGGCGATTTAGTTAAGGTTTCCAACGAAATAGGTGCAGTATATTGCACAATCAGAAAAACAGCTCGCTGTGTTCCTGGATATGTTGGCTTACATCAAGGCTGCTGGTATGACCCAAGAGAAATTAATGGGGAGACAGTAGATGTTGGCGGCAACTGTAATACATTAATGCCATCTACACCATCCCGCTTAGACCATGGTAATGGTGTTCAGTCTGCTATGGTAAAAATTGAAAGAGTATAATGGGAGGACTTAATCATGCAATTAGGATTTTATTTTGACCAAACAAGATGCATAGGCTGCAATGCCTGCACAGTATCATGCAAAGACTGGAACCAAGTAAACCCTGGTCCTGTCCGTTGGAGAAAGCAGGAAAATCATGAAAAAAATAATGGTTTATCAGTTTTTGAAAACTTAACTATGAGCTGTAACCATTGTGAAGAACCAGCATGTATGGCTGCATGTGGAGCTAATGCCATTACAAAAACAGATAAAGGTATTGTTATTGTAGATAGAAATAAATGCCAGCAATTACTGTCATGTATTATAGCATGTCCATTTGCAGCACCTCATATTGCTGATAATTTACAGGAACCTAAAAAAGGCGAAAACTGGATTGTTGACCACCCTATGCAAAAATGTAAATTCTGCTGGGAAAGAATTGAAGACGGCAATGCTCCAGTATGTGTATCAGCATGTCCTGTTAGAGCATTAGATTATGGTGATATTGATGACCTGCAAAGAAAATATCCTGATGCAGTTCGTATGAATAAAACAGATTTTCCTTATGCTTACTCGCTAAACTCAATAACTGTTACTGATACTAAACCATCATTTTTTATTAAAAAGCGTGCTAAGCTGCCTTTTAGTGATGTAATAAAGTAACAGGGATAACAAATACAAATAATATAAAAGGGGTGTATGCCCCTTTTTATGAAATGGGGATATAATGAACTTAAAAATAGAAAATATAGATATGCATAAAGGCAGGGAAGTTATATATGCTGTGCTTTCTAACATTTTTTTAAATATGCCATCAGATGAGCTTTTTGCAAATGTTGAGGCAGTTTTTTCATTATTTGAATTAGATGATAATGCTGATAAAATGATGGCAGATAGTTTAAAAGCAGTGCAGGATTTTATTAAAAGCAGAAATACATTAAAAGTTGAAGAAAAAAAACAGTTTGATGATAAAGTTCTTCATGATTATACAAGGATTTTCTGTTTAAGCGACTCTGTGCCTGTTGCTGAATCTATATATTTATCTCCTTCACACTTAACTATGCAGGAAGAAACAGGCAAAGTATATTATATATACAAATCCTGTAATTTTGATATGAAGCACACTTCAAATGAACCACATGACCATATATCCTATGAGCTTATGTTTATGTCATATCTTTCAAAAGGCATTGCACAAAATATAGAAAAAGGTGATAAAAAACAGGTAAACAGCCTGCTGCATTTACAAAAAATGTTTTTAGAAGAACACCTTTTAAAATGGGTTGAAATGTTTAGTAAATCAGTTATCGGTTTTGTTGAAAGTGTCAGTTTCTATGCACCTGCATGCTATTTTATGATGGGCTTTCTTAAATATGATTTTGAAATAGTAAATGAAAGTTTATCATAGGTTAATATCAAACAAAAGGAGCCAATGCCTATGAAACGGCTGATGTTAAATACATTATGTATGTTAGCTT
>ERZ777306.1871-NODE-1871-length-30195-cov-7.978633_pt1 | contig 30195 bp, 32 predicted proteins | sample MGYA00374966_ERZ777306 | MGnify/ENA primary metagenome ERZ777306 (study PRJEB29329, sample SAMN06343882) | mouse gut metagenome | isolation source: Mouse cecum | place: Austria: Vienna | collected 2014-11-15 ... | reverse complement strand
AACTAGGGTTTGATAAAATAAACCATAGTTTAGATTGCTTTTTTGAGGGGAATTTAGAATTAGTAAATAAAAATATTAAATTATTTTTAGAAAAATTTAGAGATTATGGAATAATACTTACAGAAAATGATTTTCATTATAGTCAATATACAAATGATTATATGAAAGTATTTTTTGAAGAAACATCTGATGGTAGTTTAACATCAGAAAAATTAAAGAAAACATTTGAAACAATTTATTGGAAATGTCCAGACATAGTAATTCATATTGAATTAAATATGAGATACCTTTATAATATAAATTCTAAAAAGTTTGAAAAGGAACTAAAAGAAAGAAATGATAGAACATTAAGAAATATGACATTAGATAAAAATGGTCTAGTTAGAAGATATTTTGAATTAAATAAAGAATTAATAAAATTAAAAAGATTAGATAGTAAATATATTATAGAAAAATTTACTAATGGTGAATGGAAATCTAAAGATTTTAATGATAAAGAAATGGCAAATTTATATAATAGAATATGTTCATTAAATTATTATTCACTTTCACCTGAAAAGCAAACAGAAGTAAATAAAAGTATTGGAAAATTATTAAACACACTTCAGGAATATAATACATATAAAAAATATAAATACATATTAGATGATTTAAAAGAAAGATGTAAAAATAAGGATTCTTTTAAAACTCAATATGATGAAAAATTAAAAGCAGTTAATAAAAAAGAGCAAGCGTTATTAAAAGAAAATGAAAATAATAAGAAAATTATTAAAAGAATAAAAAATCCTTTATTTATATTCTTTAAAAAGAAATTAGAACGTAAAGTTTATGAATTCCCAGTTGCTTCAAATACACAAATTAAAGAAATTAAGAAATTATATCAAGAACTAGATGATGCAGGAATAAATCTTAGAATTGCGGAATTTGTTGATGATACATGTACATTAAAATATATGTTAAAAATTGCAGTATCTTTTTATACATATGTATATAATAGAGTAAAAGAACAATATATAGATGATCCTGATATTAATGTTGATGGTGAAGTACAAGAATTAATAGATTTTATCAATCAACCATACAAAGTAATGCTTAATAATATAAAACTAATAGAAGAAAGAGATATTACATCAATAATTGCCAATAGATATAAAATTTTAAATCTAAATGTAGAAAAAGTTGATTTAGAAGAAAACTTAGATGAACTAATGCAATGTGTTGAAAAAATCGTTGATTACAACAATATTCAAAGAAGTGATGTTTCTATGTCTGAGATTGAATTTGTTGAAAATGTAAAACCAATAGTTATGAAGAAACAATAAAATGAGAGGGTATATATGAGATATGAACCAGATATTATATCAAAAAAAATAGAGAAAAAGCATAAGATAAAAAAGCTTTTCATCTTAATCTTATATATATTACTAATACCTACAATAATATTTAGTTTATTTTTAATTATTTTGGAACTAGGAAATTCTCATGAAGTTCCTAGTTTTCTTAATATCGATGTATATACAATATCATCAGAAAGTATGAGACCAAAATTAAAAGTAAACGATATTATTATAGTAAAAAAAGGGTATCCAAGTAATAAATATAAAATAGGAAATATAATAACTTTTAAAAATAGTGAGCGGAAAGCTTATTACACATAGAATCGTGCAAATTGCTAATGATGATGGCGAGTACTCTTTTGTTACAAAAGGTGATAATAATGAGGTTCAAGATGATGAGATTGTAAAATACAATTCTGTTGTAGGAAAAGTTATTTATACAATGCCAAAGTTTGGTAGTGTTGTAAAAATACTAAAAAATAATTTCTTTTTTGGATTTTGTATAGTACTATTAATAGCAATTTTGTTGTATGATATAAGAATTAAAAATAGAAAAATTTCTAGGAAATTAACAAGAGAAAAATATGAGAAGAAATCAGAATTTTATTTTTAAACAAGGAGATAAGTATGGCAGATAGTCCTGAAATTATAGAAGCAAAAGAAAAAACAAATGATAGAGAGTTCTATTTAGAAAGAGTAAAAACAATGCCAATATTAATTGAATGGGCAAATGATCAAATTCGTGATGATAAAGAAGTTATTTTAACTGCTGTTAAATTTGATGGTGGTGCACTTGAATTTGCAAGTGATAGATTAAAAGATGATAAAGAAGTAATTATTACAGCTGTTTCTCAAGCAGGCTGGACTTGTTGTTATGCAAGTGATAAATTAAAAGGTGATAAAGATGTGTTGCTTACAGCTGCCAAAAATGATGGGCAAGTCTTGTATTTTGCTAGCAAAGAATTAAGAGATGATAAAGATGTAGTACTTGAAGCTGTTAATAATAAGCCTATAATATTAAAATATGCTAGTTTCAGATTAAGAGATGATAAAGATGTTGCAATTCTTGCAGTTACTAAAGGAAAAAACAAAGTAATAGAATATATATCTCCAAGACTTCAAAATGATGAAGATATAAAAGCAATATTAAGTGAATAAAAAATATGAATAAAACCTTTCTTTTTGAATATATAAATAAAAAAGAGAGGTTTTTATTTTATGAAAGATTATAGTAGAGTTAGTAAATTTTTAGAGATTCCAAGGGAGGTTATTTCCAACATTCCTAAAATTACGATAACAGGATTTAATGAAATAATGATTGAAAATTTTAAAGGAATTATAGAATATGAAGATTATTTTGCAAGGATAAGTACTGAAATTGGAAATATTAATATAAATGGATTTAATTTAAAATTAAATCAGATGACAGATGATGATATTTTAGTAAGTGGAAAAATAGAAAATATAGATTTTGAAAATAGAAAAAATATAGGAGAGTAATATGATTTTTAAATGGATATATATGTTTTTTTCAGGCTATGTAACAATAGTTATAGAGGGCTTTTTTGTCGAGCGATTTATAAATATATGTAAAAATAATAATATAGTTATGCTTGATATTGAAAGACAAAATAGTACATATTTAAAAGTTAAAATTTTAAAATCTGATTTTAAAGATATTAGACATATTGCAAAAAAGACAAAATGCAAAATTAAAATTGATAAAAAATATGGATTACCATTTTTTGTAAATAAATATAGAAAAAGAAAAATATTTGCAGTTGCTATTTTAGTAATTGCAATTTTTATTTTTATATCAACAAAATTTGTATGGAATATTGAAATTAACGGAAATGAAAAAATAAGTAAAGAAGAGATAAATGCATTAATTTCTGAATTTGGTATAAGCAAAGGAATTTTGAAAAAAGATATAGATACAGAGAAAATAAGTAATTCAATAAGACTTGAAAGAGATGATATATCGTGGATAGGAATATCAATAAAAGGAACAAATGTAATTGTAAATATAAAAGAGGCAATAGAAGTACCAGAAGTAATTGATAAAAATGAGATATGCAATATTATAGCAAAACAAGATGCAACTATTTCTAAAATTGTTGTTCATAATGGAACTGCAAGAATTGAAGTTGGTCAAGAAGTAAAAAAGGGAGATTTATTAGTAGAAGGAATTATGGAAGGCGAACATATTGAGCCTAGACCAGTACATGCAGATGCTAATATTACAGGTGTAATTTATTTGGAAAAAGAAAGAAAAGAATCATATTTACAAAACAAAAAGGTAGAGACAGGAAATATGGAAATAAAAAGGGAAATTTGTATAAATAAATTTAAAATAAATTTGAATAAAAGGCTTTCAAATTTTGAAAATTATGATACAATATATTCGAGTAATAGAATAAAATTGTTTTCTAATTTTTACTTACCAATTGAGATTAGAAAAGCAACCAATAAAGAGATAAGAAATGAATTAGTAGAATATGATGAAAATGAACTAAAAGACAAAATTGTAAAAGAACTAGAAGAAGAATTAGAAAATGAATATAATATATCACAATATTCAAATAAAACAAAAGAAATAGAAACAGTTCCAGAACAAGATGGAATGTTAGTAAAATTAATTTATGAAATAAAAGAAGAAATTGGTACAAAAGTAAAAACAAATTAGATGAAAGGGTGAATAAAAGTGGTTGAAGAGAGAAGTTTAAAAGTTATTTCAAAGGATACAACTTTTTTCAATAAAGTTTCAGATACTTTAACAAAACTATTAATACCTACAAGAATTGGGATTAATGGAATGATGATTAATTTAAAAAGAAGTAGTACAGTAAAATCTTATGAACAATTAAAATCAGCAGAGCAAGCAAATGATGTTACAAAAACAGCTCAATTTAAGAACAGATATGAAGAAAGTTTTACTTTATATTTAGAGTCTATAGATAAACATATAATGGATTCTATTTATAAAAAGGTAAAAAATAATACAGCATCAGATTTTGAAAGAAATGCACTTGCAAATTATTATAATGTTGTTCATTTAAAAGAAACAGAATATTTAGAATATAAATATAGAAAACAAAAATTTTTATTAGATTTAGATTATCAAAGTTTATCAGCTAATAATAAAGAAAAAATATTAAAGAAATATACACCAATTTATATAGAGAGAATTGATAATTTATATAAAGGAATTCTAAAAAATTATTCTGTAAAATTAGCTGATGGTTTAAAAGCTACTAGAATAAATCAATTAGAAATTTATAAAAATATATTTTTAACATTAGAAGATTATATAAAAAATGTATTACCAATAAAAATTGAACTTGAAGGAAAAGAAAAATATTCAAAAATACTTGATGAATATGAAGAATATGAGAAATTTATTGTTGGTAAATTAGATGAAAGAGACTTTTTAGAAAAAAATATGATTTTATTAGGTTTGAGTAGAGTATTATTTACACACTCACTTCCTTTAGTTGCAGCAGAGCAATGCTATAATAAATTGTTAAGAGATACAAGAAGTTTAATTATAAATACAAAAACAAAAGAAAAAAGAGAAGAAGTTTATAAAATGTTATTAAAACTTATTGAAGATTATAATGTTAAATTATTATCTACAAAAGTTTATTGGGATAAACCACAAGAAAGAGATGCATACAAGAAATTCTGGGATGCATATAGTAAAACAAATTCTCAAAAGGAAAAAGAAATACTATCTTTAAGAAGAGAATTGCATGATACTGCATATGAATATGAAAAGTATATTGAAGTAAGACAATTCTATAAAGATAAATTATGCAGTCTAGGTGTAATGAAAAAAATAAAGAATTCTAGAAAAACATTAAATGGACATTTTACAAAAATATAAAGAGGTAGGTATGAAAGCTGAAATAGAATATTTAGAATTAGATGAAAATATTGAATGGAACAATTTAATAAATAAAGTTTTAGAAAAATGTTTTGAAGTTGAAAAAATGGATGATTTCAAATTATATATTAGTGTTACTTTAACAAATCCAGAAAATATTAGAATGCTAAATAAAGAGTATAGAGATATTGATAAAGAAACAGATGTGCTTTCATTTCCTATGTTTGAAAAAAATGAGATACAAGCTCTTAAAAAATTACAATATGAAGAAGCACTTGGAGATATTGTAATTTCAATAGAGAGAGTAAAAGAGCAAGCAATAGAATATGGTCATAGTTTTGAAAGAGAGCTTAGTTATATGCTAGTACATGGCTTTTATCATTTAATGGGAGAAGATCATATAGAGGAGTCTGACAAAATAAAGATGAGAGCCAAAGAAGAAGCTGTATTAGAAATGCTTAATATTATAAGAGAAAGTTAAAAGTAATTATGGAAAATAATTGGAAAAATAAAAACTTTTTTGTAGCCTTGAAAAATGCCTTAAATGGAATAAAATATGTATTTTTTAAAGAAAGAAATTTGAAAATACAATTAGTAATAGGAATTATAGCCAGTTTATTAGGGATATTATTGAAAATTAGTTTAATTGAGTGGGCTATAGTTATAACAATAATTTTTATGGTGTTTTTTTCAGAATTAGTTAATACAGTGGTAGAGACTGTTGTAGATATGATAACAACTGAATATAATGAAAAAGCAAAAATTGCAAAAGATATTTCTGCAGGAGGAGTTACATTAGTTGCAGTTGCATCAGTAATTATAGGATTAATAATTTTTTTACCTAAAATATTAGAAATTATAATGTAGGATGAAATGTATGAAAAAGCAAGAATTTGAAAAAAGATTAAAGAAATGAAGTTAGATAAATTATATTATCAAGATAGAAAACTAGAACTTTCTAAAGGGATTTATGAAGAGAATGATAAAAAAGTATATATGGATGCTATTTTTATGGAAAAAAATATGTAGTGTTTTTTAAAGATGCAGAAAGAGGGATAATAAAAAAATCTCGGAAATTATGAAACAGAAGAAGCATATGACAAACAACTATTTGAAACAATTAATTTATGGACAGGAGAATATAATAAATAACATATTAAAAGGAGTTGCATATGAAAAGAGGAAAGAAAAGTAGTAAAAAGAAATCTAAAGGATCTGCAATTATAGTTGTTTTAATTATTGTTATAATTGCTCTTGTAATATATGGATTGTCTACTTCTAAGCCAAAGAATGTAGCTGTTCAAAATGAGCCTGATAAAACAAATCTTGAAACAGAGACAATAGTTCAAGAAGAGGAGCCAAAACAAGAAGAAAAATCTGATATAAAAATATTTAATGGAACAGATAGACCAATGGCTTTTATGATAGATAACAACAAAAATGCTCAACCACAAGCGTCTATAAATTCTACATATATGGTTTATGAAATAATTGTTGAGGGTGGAGAAACAAGATTAATGGCATTATTCAAAGGAAAAGATGCAGATCAAGTTGGGCCAATTAGAAGTTCAAGACATTATTTTTTAGACTATGCTATGGAAAATGATGCGATATATGCTCATTTAGGAATGAGTCCACAAGCAGGTGAAGCTATAAAACAATTTGGAATAAATAATATAAATGGACAAGCATATGATACAGGAAAAACTAGAACAGATTCATCTTTATATTGGAGAGTAACTCATAAAAAAGCACCACATAATGCTTATACAAATACAAAAGCAATTTTTCAAATTGCCAAAAGTAAAGGATACAAAACTACATCTGATAAGAAAAGCGTTTTGAATTATGTTGCAGAAGAAGTAAATTTAGATGGTACAAATGCAGTTGTAGCAAATGAAATAACAATACCATACACATCAAGTCATAAAGTAAAATATGTATATAATGACCAAACTAAAAGATATATAAGATATTCAAAAGGTAAAAAAATGTCTGATGAAATTTCAAAAGATGATATAACAACAAAAAATATAATAATTACTTTTGCAGAAAATTATACATTAAACGATGGAGAAGATAAAGGAAGACAAGATGTTGTAACAGTTGGTAATTTAGATGGATATTATATTACAAATGGAAAAGCAATAAAAATAAAATGCAAAAAAGAAGCAAGAGAAACTCAGACAAAATATATAGATTTAGAAGGAAATGAAATTAGTGTAAATGATGGAAATACGTGGGTTAATGTATGTCCAATTGATAGTAATGTAGTTATAGAATAATAAAAATAGGAGGAAATTAGCAAAAGCTATAAAATAAAAATGGGAGAATTTAAATCAGGTTTTGTATCTTTAGTTGGTAGAACAAATGTGGGAAAATCAACATTATTAAATAGTTTGGCAAAAGAAAAGATTGCAATAACAGCAAATAAAGTCCAAACAACAAGAACAGCAATAAAAGCAATTTTAAATGATGAGAATTATCAAATAATAATTACTGATACGCCAGGTATTCATAAGCCAAAAACTAAGTTAAGTAAAACAATGGTAGATACAGCTTTTACAATGTTTTCAGAAGTTGATGTAATATTATTTTTAATAGAAGCAGATTCAACAGAAATTGGAAGAGGAGACAGAAGAATTCTTGATAAAATTATTGAAAGCAAAAAGCCTTGTATATTAGTAATTAATAAAATCGATTTAATTCAAAAAGACAAATTATTGAATTTAATAAATTTATATAGTAAAGAATATGATTTTAAAGCAGTTGTCCCAATATCAGCTACTAAAAAAGATGGTATAGATAATATTATTCATGAAATATTGAAATTATTACCAGAAGGACCAAAATATTATGCTGATGATGAGTATACAGATCAAACAATGAGACAAATGACAGAAGAAGTAATAAGAGAAAAAGCATTAAAATTTTTAAACGATGAAGTACCACATGGAATTTATATAGAAGTAGATGAATTTAAAGATAGATTAACAACTAAAGGTGAACAAATTTATGATATTAGTGCAACAATATATTGTTTAAGAGAATCTCATAAAGGAATTATAATTGGAAAAAATGGAAATCTTTTGAAGAAAATTGCTACATATGCAAGACAAGATTTAGAAAAACAATTTGATTCGAAAATAAATTTGAAAGTTTGGGTTAAAGTAAAAGAAGATTGGCAAGAAAAAGATAATATTGTGAATAAATTTAAGCTAAAGTAAAAATTCACTTTTAGAGAGGAGAAACTATGAATAAAAAATTAGCATGGGATACATTTAAACAAACTGGAAGTATAAACTCTTATCTCGAATTTAAAGAAGTAAAAAATATAGAAAAAACAATAAAGGAAACATTTGATGAAGCAGATAAAGGTAAATGGAATAGTAATATCGGAAAATAACATGGGCGATTTTGATAAAATGCTTACACTTTTAACTCCTAATTTAGGAAAAATTTCGTGTAGTGCAAAAGGTTCGAGAAGACCAAAAAGTCAATTATTAAGTGGTAGTCAGTATCTATGTTTTGGGGAATATATGTTATTTAAAGGTTCTGAGAATTATACAATGAATTCATGTGAAACAATAGAACTATTTTATAATATTAGAACAGATTTAGATAAATTAACTTATGCAACGTATATTACCAAAATTGTATCAGATGTAACAACAGAAAATCAGAATTCATTTAATACGTTAAAATTATTTTTAAACACATTATATATGATTTCAGAAACAGATAAAAATTTAGATTTTATAACAGCAGTTTTTAAAATGCGAATTCTTAAAATATTAGGTTTTACTCCTAATATTAGAGAATGTGTAGAATGTAAATGCAAAGAGAATTTGAAATTTTTTAGTATAAAAGATAATGGTTTTAAATGTTCAAATTGTAGCAAACAAGACACAGGAAGTATAGAAATGAGTGAAGCTACAAAAAATGCGATAATCTATATATTAAAAGCAGATCCCAAAAAGATTTTTTCTTTTGAGCTTTCTGAAAATGCAAGAAAAGAATTAGAATTAATTTCAAATATTTTTTTGAATGAAAAATTAGATAAAGAATATAAATTAGAAAAATTATTTTAGTTAAATGTGGTTATAAAAAATTGCTTGCAAATTATATAATTTAACTATATAATGAATTTGCAAATATAAATAAAACAAAAGCTTCATTGTCATATAAACAAATATGAAGCAAGTAAAGGAGTGAGTATTATGAATATAACAATAACAGGAAAAGACCTAAAAGCAACAGATGCAATAAGAGAATATGCAGAAAAAAAATTAACAAGAATTGAGAAATATTTTGCAGATGAATCAATTGATGTTACAGTAACAATAAAAAAGGAAAATGCTACATCTGAAATAGCAGAAATGTATGTTTCAGTAAAAGGTATGTCTTATAAAGCAGTTACAGAAGATAAAGATTTATATGCTTCAATAGATAAAGATATTGATATATTAGAAGGTCAAATAAGAAAAACAAAAGCAAAAAGAGAAAAAATGCAAAAAGATTCTTCAATTAAGCAAATGAATTTTGCAGGAGTTGAAGAAAATAAAGTTGAAGATGAAGTTATAAAATCAATATCATATGATTTAAAACCAATTTCAGTTGAAGATGCAAAAATAAAATTAACAGAAAGAAAAGGAAACATTTTCTATACATTTGTTAATGTTGATACAGGAAAAGTTAACGTTATCTTTAAATTAAAAGATTCAAACAATTATGGTTTAGTAGAACCAGAAGCATAAAACTAAAAGCTCTATCATATAGATAGAGCTTTTTTGATGAAAAAATAAGGTGCAAGAATTTCTTGCACCTCACTTTTATCAAATTTTACTTATTTGTTAGCCATTTGATTTTCAGCTTGTTCGATTAATTTTCTTACCATGTTACCACCGATTTTACCAGCATCTCTTGCTGATATATTTCCGTTATAACCGTTTTTTAAGTTAACACCAACTTCTGATGCTACTTCATATTTGAATCTTTCTAATGAATCCATAGCTTCTGGAACTACGTTTTTATTACTTTTTGCCATTTTATTTCACCTCCAAATTAAATAGTGATTACTAGTTGCATTAAACACTATTGTTTTCTTTAGAAAAGACATTAATTATCAAATAGCTAATCACTCAATTATTATTAAATAACTGAATGATTAAATATTTAAAAAATAATTTAATGCATTTTCAATATATATAATGTGTATTTTTATAAAAAATAAACAAGTAATTTTTGGAAAAAATTTATTGTCAAAAAAAAGTTTAATGATATAATATGAACGTATTAATAATAAGGAAAGAGTGTTGAAAATGTACAAGTTAGTAGCAATTGATTTAGATGGAACTTTATTAAATTCATATGGAGAAGTATCAGAAGCAACTAAAAATGCATTGCAAAAAGCCAAAAGTCAAGGAGTAGAAATTGTACTTGCTTCAGGAAGACCAATTAGTTCAACAGAAAGTTTAGCAATAGAACTTGGAGTAGATAATTATTTGATTTCTGGAAATGGTTCAGCTGTTTTTGATATAAAAAATCAAAAAGTTATATATGATAGATTTTTAAACAAAGAACAAGTATTAAAAATTGCTAAATTATGCGAAAAAAATAGTTTTTTCTATAATGTTTATACAGAAGATGAAGTTATTGCTAGTTCTTTAAATTATAATGTGCTTTTTTACTATAAAGAAAACTTGAAAAAAATAGAAGAAAAAAGAACACATATAAATGTTGTTCAAAACATAGAAAAATATATAGAAGAATCAGGAAAAGAAAAATTTTTAAAAATAACGGTTTGTGATGAATCACAATTTATTTTTAATAGTATTATGAAAAGATTAAAAATGATAGCAGATATAGATGTTTTAGAAACTGCATATATGTCTAAAAAAAAGATAAAATCTGGAACAGAAGATGTTGATATTCAATATTTTTACACAGAAATAACAAATAGAAATGTAAATAAATGGTCTGCAATAGAATTTCTTTTAGAAAAGCTGAATATAAATAAAGAAGAAGTTCTTACAATTGGAGATAATATGAATGATCTTGAAATGATACAAAATGCAGGATTGGGAATTGTAATGGGAAATAGTAATCCCAAGATGAAAGAAATTGCAAAAGAAATTGTGTCAGATAATAATTCAGAAGGGGTACTGGAAGCATTTAACAAATTTATTTTAAAATAATTTTACAAAAATATTACATCACAAATAAGTTTGTATTACAATGCCATAAGTTGTTGATTTACAGTACTTTTTGATATAAAATAAAGAAAATGGTATTTTTGAATAGTATCACGAAAAATATTTTTTATGTTATAGAGGAGGAACTTAGAAATGGCAATGAATCCAATGCAAAGAAGAGCGAGAACATCTTTTATTATGGGATTTCTTGTAGCATTAATTATAGGAGCTTTAGTAGTTGTTGCATTACTAATTAGAATTAAAGGAATAAATGAAGCAAAGGAAGCTTTAGAAGCATTACAAAAACAAGTATATGTTGCAACAGCAGATATTGAATCTGGGGCAGAAGTTAGCTTAGAAGATTTTTCAATGGGAACAGTTCAAACTAAAATGGATGCAAGTTTGATGATTTCAGCGGATGATTTTGAATTTACAAATGAAGATGGTGAAATAGATCCCAAATATGATGAGGATGGTAATCAACTTGCAAAAACAATGATTATGAAAATAGATGTTCCAGCAGGAACAATAATAACAAAAGATATGCTTGAAGAAGTGGATGATCAATTACAAGATTCTCAAAGAATACAAGAATTTAACATGATTAATTTGCCTTCTCAATTAAAAAATGGACAATATGTAGATGTAAGAATGTCTTTTCCTAATGGTCAAGATTTTGTAGTATTATCAAAGAAAAAAGTTTTAGGAACAAATGCTACATCAATATGGCTTAAATTAAATGAATTAGAAATAAGCTTAATGAATAATGCAATTGTTGAATCTTACACAGGAACTGGTATAAGATTATATGCACTTCCTTATATAGAAGCTGGAAGACAAAAAGAAGCAATACCTACATATGTTGCAAGTACAGATGTAATGAATTTAATGGGAAATAACCCTAATATTCTTGAAGAAGCACAAGCATATTATGCTAATTCAATTTCAGGAACTATTGGATATAGAGCTAGTACAATAGAACCTATGTTAGATCCAACAAGAGAACAAAGAAATGAATTAGTAAGTGCAGGAAATGCAAATGAACAACAAACAGTAAGAGCTTTAAGACAAACATTTGTAGATAGTCTTGAAGGAACTGAAGATATAGGGTATGGTGAACAATAATAAAACTACGTTTGGAGGATATTATGGAAAAAGTTGCTTTTATTGGAAGCTACGATAAAGCTGATATGTTAATATGTGTTGCTAAAGTATTAACTTTAATGAAGAAAAAAGTTATAGTAATAGATACAACAGCTTTATCAAAAACTAGATATATCGTTCCAACAATGCAATCAACCAAACAATATATAACAACTTTTGAAAATGTAGATGTAGCAATAGGCTTTGAAAGTATTGATCAAATTAAAGCCTATAGCTCACTTTCTAAAGCAGATACATTAGATTATGATTATGCTTTAATAGATATAGATTCATATAGATCATATTATTATTTTGGCATAAAACCTGAAACTCAAAAATTCTTTGTAACATCATTCGATTTATACAATTTAAGACGTGGTTTGCAAGTTTTTAGAAAATTAACAGAACCAATCGGGATAAAAAGAGTTTTATTTACAAAAGAAATGGATCCAAAAGAAGAACAATATCTATCATTTCTTTCAAAAAAACTACCTATAAAATGGGATCCAGATATTGTTTATTTTCCTTTTGATACAAGTGATTTGAATGCAATTTATTCAAATCAAAGATCTGGTAGAATACAATTAAAAGGATTAAGTAATGCATATGTTGATGGGATTGAATATTTAGTTGAAGTAATTTCTGGCGCAAGCCAAGGAGAAGTTAGAAAAGCTGTAAAAAGATTATAAAAACTGGAGGAAACAATGGCTATTATTAGTTTTTGGAGTGCAAGTGAAAAGGAAACTGGGCAAACATTAGCAGCAACAGCATTTGCCACATATTTAGGAATTAAACATAATTATAAAATTTTACTTGTTGATGCTACTTTTCATGATGATGTTATGGAAAGATGCTTTTGGAAAATTGCAACTCAAACTGCTGTAAATAAATTAAATAGAGGTAAAATGGATATTTCATCAGGTGCTGAAGGATTAGTTAGTGCTGTCGCTAGTAATAAAATAACTCCAGAGATAATAACTAATTTCACAAGAGTTGTTTTAAAAAATAGACTAGATGTACTATGTGGATTAAAAACAGAAATTAGAGATAATTTTACTAAATCTCTTATGTTATATAAAGATTTAGTTACAATAGCTGATAAATATTATGATATGGTTCTAGTAGATTTAGAAAAAACTTTGAAAGCTGATACTACTAGAACATTACTTGAAACATCACATTTGATAGTTACAGATTTTACACAAAACTATAAACAATTTGAAGAATATTTTGGTGCTATATCTGCTAATAAAAATATATTTAAAAAGGATATAGTAATACCACTATTAACAAATGCAGATGAATGTTCAAAATATAATGCAAAAAATGTTTCAAGAGTTTTAAAAGAAAAGTCTTTAAATACTGTCTTGTATAATCCAGTTTTTAAAGATGCAGCTTCAGAAGCAGGAGTAGCAAATTTCTTTTTAAGATATGGGTTATCAACAACAGGAAATGATAAAAATGCTGATTTTATTAAAGCATTAGATGAACTTGATAAAACAATAGAATATAGATTAGAAGAACTAAAATATAAGGTTTAAAATTTAAAAGGGAGGAGAAGCCTTCAAATGAATATAAAAAACATAGCTTTAATTTTCGTAGTACTTGTAGCAGCAGTTTATGCAATTGTACACATAATCAAGAAAAATAATAGCACAATTGAAGAAAATGCTGAAGTTGACGATAAAACATTTACAATGGATAAAATGGTTAAATTTATTAAGCAAAGACTTGATGAAATAACTAAAGTAAATTTATATGATATTGGATTATCAGAAGAAGAATTAAAAAGAAGAAAAGCTAAAAAGTATGAATTGAAAAAAGCTTTAAAAGGTTGTACATATGGAGATGTTAATGATAAAAAATATGTTAAAGAATTAATATATGATTTATTATCAAAAGAGTATGGTGTAGATGAAACAAATATATCAAAAGCAATTCCTTTTGATACACCCTCATTATTAACAGCTCAAGATAAATTTGATATTATAATTCATGAATATAAAAAAGAATTTTCTTATGAGGCCTTAAATGAAATTATTAAAAAATATGACCTAGATAGAGAAAAATTCATTGATGGCGAATCAAAACCTTGTTATGTTATAACAAAAGAAGAGATTGATGAAATATATGAACAAGAAGCATTTCAATTAGATTTCCCAGATAAATTAGAAGTACTTGTTCAAAGAATTTATCAAAAATATAAAGGATATAGTACAATTGATGAAATAAGAGATATGAATATAGATGGTGTATCTGGAGGTACATCAGGACTTCCAGAGTCATTTTTAAGTCAAGTTGCTCAAACAGATGGAGATTACTTAAAACAAGCTATGGAATCAAAAATTCCAAGAGCATGTGATGCTATATGGATATTTTTCCATGGTAAATCAATAAGACTTGCATTTTTATCATTTGGTACAGAAGCAGAATTAAAGAGAGTATGTCAAAATATATATAAATATAATAATCCTGGTCAGTTATCTGATACTAATGGTTATAAAATTAATGAAATGAAGGATGGTTCTCGTGTTGTTGTTGTTAGACCATCAATGTGCGAAACTTGGGCATTCTTCGTAAGAAAGTTCGACGTTCAAAAAGCTACTCTAGAACAAATAGTTAAATTTCCTGGTAAGGAAGATACTATCGATTTATTAAAATATATGGTTAAAGGTGCAAGAATTATAGCACTAACAGGAGAACAAGGTTGCCGGAAAAACAACAATGCTTATGGCTATGATTGAAAACATATATGAAACAATGAACCTTCGTATCACAGAAACTGCATTCGAGCTTCATTTAAGAAAAATTTATCCTACAAGAAATATCGTATCAATGCGTGAAACTGAAACAATTTCTGGACAAGATTGTTTGGATGTTCAGAAAAAGACTGATGGTTCTGTTAACATAATCCGGAGAGGTTGCAACAGACCCCGTAGCATCTTGGATGATTCAATCTGCACAGGTTGCTTCTAAGTTTACATTATTTACACACCATGCTAAAACATTTCCAAACTTAGTTACAGCGCTTCGTAACTCAATGTTAAGAGCTGGAGTTTTCAAGGATGAAAAGACAGCAGAAGAACAAGTTGTTCAAGTTTTGAACTTTGATATACACTTAATAAAAGATTTTAGAGGAAGACGTTACATAGAAAGAATTACAGAATGTATACCAGTTGAAGAAAAAAACGAATATACATTTGACCATAGAAAAGAAAAAACATTAGAAGGAAAATTTGATAAATTTTTTGATAATGCTACAATATTCTTTACAAAAGAAACAAACAGAGAATTATATAAACATCGTAATATACTAGAATTTGTTGATGATTCATATGTACTTACAAATCCTATCTCACCTGAAAATATAAAAGGTATGAGAGAAAATATGAATGATAGAGATATGATAGAATTTGATAAATTCTTAGAAAGAGTTTGGGGAATTAGACCACCTAAAATAGTACATTATGATGAAAATGGAAATGAAATAAAAGAAACTGAAAATGTACCAGTTGCAGAGCAAGTACAAGCTTCAAGTGAATCAGCTAGAAAAGTTTCTACAAGTGATCAAACACCTAGAAGACCTGCTCAAACTGGACAAACACAAAGAAGAACAAATCCTTCACAAGGAAATGTGAGAAGAACTCCAAGAAATGGAGCAAAATCTGAGTAATTTTTATTCTAGCAAGAAAGGTGGGAAAAATAGATGACTCCAGAGATGATGAAGTACTTTATAATGGGAGTATTTGGATTATTTGCAATAGTTGCAATAATTTATTATATTCTTATGAAAAAAATGCAAAATAAAACAACTAAATATGTTGCATCACTTGTTCAAGGTACTAAAAAATCTTCTTTTAGTATGGAAATTTTTTATCAAAAATTCTATATTAATTGTGCGAAAATCCCTTTTTTAAGAAGATATACATTAAAATTAAGAAGAAGACTTGAAATTATAAATCTTGAAGATGAATATCTTACTAGAAAACAAGTTGCTCAAATTATGTTAAAGGCAATACTTATAGTTATTCCTTTAACAGTTATTGTAATAATGGCAACTAAATCAAACTTTTTAATAATGAGTTCACTATTATTATTTGAAATATTTTTTATAGAATCTATTATAGAAGGTATGGTTGATAGTGTTGATAATAAGTTATTAAAAGAACAATTAGATTATTTTGCTGAAGTAAGACATGCTTACCATGAATATAACATGGTTGAAGAAGCTATATATGAAGTTTCTCAAGATGATGAAAAAGAAGTGTCTAGACAATCAGAAAAGATTTATGAAATATTAATTTCAGATGATCCAGAAACAGAACTTGAAAAATATTATGATATTGCTCCAAATAGTTACTTAAAAGAATTTGCTGGAATATCATATTTAACTAGAGAGTTTGGTGATAGAAAAGATAAAGATGGTGCATCACTTTATTTAAAAAACTTAAATAATATTACACAAGAGATGCAACTTGAAATTTTAAAAAGGGATAAACTAGATTATGTGTTCCAGAGTTTATCTATGATTGCAGCACTACCAATATTATTTATTGATGCTGTAAAAGGATGGTGCATTAGCCAGTTCTCATTTACAAGACAATTTTATAATGGATCACTTGGATTCTTTTGCCAAATTGGAATTGTTATAGCAACTTTTGTTTGTTATGTACTTGTTAGAAAATTAAAAGATAATGGTAGTGTAAACACTACAAAAAATATGGAAAATCCATGGCAAAAGAAATTATATGATAAAAAACTTATAAAGAAATTTGTTGATTTATTTATACCAAAAAAAGGTACAAAAGATTATAATAAAACTATAAAATTATTAAAAGATTCTGCATCAAAATTAAAAATAGAATGGTTATATATAAATCGTTTAACAGCAGCTGCATGTTGCTTTACGGGTGCAATTATAATATTGTTTGCAGCTCATAAAACAGCTATAAATTATCAATTTACAGAACCAACTGCTGATTATAACTTAATGGGGTCAATGACAGAGACTCAAGAACGTAAAGCAATGCAAGTTACTGAAATGGATAATGTATTTTTGGAAAAATATCAATATGATTATGATGTTACATATGAAATCTTAGCAGAAGAAATCGCAGAATCTGATGAATATGGAAATGGTCAAAATTCAGAAGATCAATTAAAATTTATTACAGATAGAGTTTGGGAAAAACTTCAAATAGTACAATCTGAATATGTAAAATGGTTTGAAGTGCTTATTTCATTAGGAATAATGGTTATTGGATATCAATCTCCAATTTGGCTTTTAATTTTCCAAAAAATTATGAGACAAATGGATATGGAAAATGAAGTAATGCAGTTCCAAACAATTATTTTAATGCTTATGAAAATCGAAAGAGTTAATGTTGAAATGATTTTGGAATGGCTTGAAAGGTATGCAAATATCTTTAAAGAACCAATTTCTAAGTGTGTAAATAACTATGAAGCTGGTGCTTGGGAAGCTCTTGAAGAATTAAAAAATGAAATTTCATTCCAACAATTAATAAGAATTGTTGAAAGTCTTCAGGCAGCTGTTGAACAAATTCCAATAAGAGAAGCATTTGATGAATTAGATTCTGAAAGAGCATATCATCAAGAAAAAAGAAAAGAATCAAATGAAAGAACAATTTCGAGAAAATCTATGATAGGAAAAGTTTTTGGGTTTGGACCAATGGTTGTTCTATTTGTCGTATATTTAATTATTCCACTTTGTGTAATTGGTATGACAAGTATGACAACATCATTTGATCAAATGCAAACAATGATATAGGAGAAAGAAATTATGGAAGCTAACATTGCAAAATTAGTACATATAGTTGGTGGAATTTTAATTGGTGTTGTTTTACTTTCACTAATTTCATATTTCTTTTCTTCAATTGGGCTTTTGCCTTCACAAGAAGATGAAACAGAATCTAGAGAACAACTTGCAAAATTTAATTTAGAATATGAAATATATGATAAAAAAGGAATGTATGGTGTTGATGTTATTTCTTGTTTAAATAAAGCACAAAGTAATAATGAAAAATATGCAGAAGGTGGAGGTTTTTTAACAGGAAATGAATATGGAAAAGATTTTTATGTAGATGTATATGTAAGATTAACCAAAAAAGAATATCTAGAAGAATCTGTTGAAGTTTATTATATTGATAAAGGAGTACAAAGACAGTTATTTTCTCATGTAGATAAAAATAGTATGTCTATAATAAAACCTGAAATTCCACTATCAATTGATGGAATAAATTTAACAATGAAAAGTGTTGGTTTTTTTAAAAATAATGATTCATTAGAAAATGCCTATACAACTTTTAGTGGTGAAACAGAAATTCAGTTAGATAAAATTACAGATGTTAAAATTGAAAAACCAATAGGTGATATAAAATCTCCTATAATAAAGGATAAAGGAGAATATTCTCATCTTGATTTTAATGGAACAGAAATTAAAGGGTATTATACTTTAAGAGATATAGATAAAAAGCATGATAAAAATCTAGAAAGTTTAATTATGTTATCAAATAAGTCTGATATTGGAAATTTAACAAGAGTTGTTACTAACACTACTGGAAAAAATTTAGATGTATGGAGTAGAATGGTTTGGAAAACAGCTTTATATGATTTAAAATCTAGACAGTTTAAATGTGATTTTATAACTTATAATGATAAAACAGGAAGAGTAAGTGAAATAGGATTTTCAGAAATATAAAATATTGGGAGTAATATATGGATAATGCATCAAAAGCTTTAATTATGGCTGCATCAATACTACTTGGAGTAATGCTTTTCTCTGTATTTGTATATGTTTTTAGAGCAGGTGCAAGTTTAGATGAAACTTATGATGCAGCACAAAATATAAGACAATTAAATTTATTTAATTCGTATTTTGAAGTATATGATAAAGATGATAATACAATATTGGATATGATTACTGTTGCTAATAGAGCATATAGTGTTAATAAAGATGCTAATTATGATGAGACAATGGCTATTAAGATAGTTATTGAAATAGGTAATAAATTTTATGTTATTCCTAATATAGAGCCACCTAAATTTAAGGAGGAAGAAAGGAATTTTGGAAGAAATAAAATTTTTAACGGAACAGCAGATGGAAATATTGATGGAGAATCTTTTTCAATATATGATTTAGTTGAAAAGTCTTTAGAAGATTTAGGAGTGGATAAAATATCAAATGCAGGCTATTATAATAAATTAGATAAATTATCTACTAGTTTATTAGGAAAGACTTATTATAAAGATGCAAAAGGAAATGATGCTATAAGGAATAATACAACAGTATATAAATATATATTTGAACGTAGTGATATAAATTATAAAGAGTCAACAGGTAGAATTGACTATATGAAGTTTAAAGCAGTAGGAAATACTAAAAATTGGGAATTAAATGTTAAATAATGTATTAGTTGTCTAAAATTTAAAAATATGATATAATAAAAGTGTAGGATATTTATGAAAAAGAGCTTTGTTATTTTAATTATAATATTAGTTGTTGCACGGTATAATTGCTGGAATGCAATATAAAAATCTGCAAAAACAAAAACTTGAAATTACTAAATTTAATTTGAATTATGAAGAATATAATAAAGATAATTTGAACGGACTAGATATTACAAGTTTAATAAATCGAGCAACAAGTCATAATGAAAAAAAATTTGTTGAAAAAGATGAAAATGGACTATATAATTTAGATAATGAAGATTGTATAGAAATATACGTTAAAATGATTATAAATAATACTACATATAGAATGGAAAGAATTAATAATTTAGGAATTAATTCTTTTACTGAATACTTCGGAGAAGTTAGCTTTAAATGTATAGATGTTAAATATCATAAAAATGGTAAAATTTCATCAATGACTTTTGAAGCAAAAGAATACTAAAGTTTTTAATGTTACTATTAGAAAAACTGATAGTTATTAAAATAAAATACAAATTAAGGAAAAATAAGGAGGAAAAGTTATGGAGAATGCTTCTAAGGCACTTATCATAGCAGGTGCTATTTTATTATCAATACTAATTATAGCAATTGGTATGTATGTTTATTCTAGTGCACAAAGCACAATTAATAGTTCATTAACACAAATGTCAAGCTCAGAAAAAGGAGCCTTTAATAGTACATTTACAGGATATCAAGGAAATCAAACAGGTTCACAAGTAAAAGCTTTAATTGGAGATTTATTAACAAATGCTTCTACATATGCTGAAGAACAAGCTAAAATTGTTAATTTTGATGTAATAGATTGGGTTAGTTCTAAAAATCAAAGTCCAGCATCAGCTAAACAGCCAGAAAAAGAAAATGATACACAAGCATATTGTGATAGTTTAAATGCTATAAGAAATGGTATAGAAAATAAGCATACATATTTTGTAGAAGTTAATACTGGTACAGCAGGTGTTGTTGATCAGATAAATGTATATTATGATAAAGATAAAGCTCCAGCAGGTGGAGGATCTACAACCTAATAAAATACAAATTTAATTTTTAAGTGGTATGTTTATTATATAAATATACATACCACTTTTATGTAATATATTATAAAGAAAGGAATAAGGTATGGACGAAAATGCATCTCAAGCTTTAATGATTGCTTTTGGATTATTTGTATTTGTTATTGCAATGTCTTTTACAATGTATATGTTTTCAAAGCTTTCATCAACTTCAGAAATCTTAATATATGCCTCAGATAGAACCAATTACTATGATAATGTTGAAGTAGTTGGAAAAGAAGGTATTGAAAGATATGTGAATTCAGAAACTGTTATTCCAACTTTATATAGATATTATAAAGAACATTTTTGTGTTAAAATTTATGATGCAACAGGTGATGAGAAAATTGGATTAGGTTCTTCAGAAGATAATCCAGTTCTTGTTCAAATACTTGATGTTAATTTAGAAGGAAGAGTTGAAAATGCAGCAAGGGATAGTAAAATAAAAATAGGTGAACATCCAACAGAGTTAAAAAATTTCGATGCTTATTCTTTAAAAACTATTTATGATAACAAAGATTCAAGTAATATGAATTCACAAAGAACATTGTTATATATGTTTGGAGCACCATGGATAGGTAGCACAGATGATATGAAACTTAGAGTAGACTTTTTTATAAATGGAGATGCAGGGTATATAAATAATAGATTAGTAGATTATACACAACATCCATTTCATAAAATGTTAAATGCAACTAAAGAAAATTCAGCATACCAATTTAAAGAAAATTTTATTAGTTATTCATATACAGGAGAAACAATGACAACAGAAGATGAAGACGTTTTGGTTACAGGTACAATACCAAAAGATAAAATTGTAGTAACTTATACATTAGTTAAAGTTGATGATGAGATGAAAGAACAAATAGATAAAATTAGAAAAAAGTAATAGTAACAGAATAAAAAAGTGTTAGTTAAAATTAAAGGAGGATATTATGAGTGATACATTAGTTACAGTTATTGCAATATTACTTGCAGCAATTATGATGTTTGTTTTCCCATTATTATCAGTTTCAGAAAGAAGTGATGATATATCACAATTATCAGTTCAAACAGCTACGGCTGAATTTGTAGATAATTCTAGATCCATAGGAAAAATAACAATGGATAATTATTCTAAATTAATTGATACAATTTATGCTACTGGAAATTCTTATGATATTGAAATGGAAGTTAAAATTTTAGATGAAAATATCGGTAAGAAATCTGCATGGACACAAGGAACTGTAATTGGAGAAAATGTATATTATTCAGTATATACATCACAAATTGTAGAAGTTTTAAATGAGTCTGGAATATATAATATGAAAGAAGGAGATATATTCTCTTGTAGTATAAAAAATACAAATAAAACATTATCTCAAACAATAAGAGGAGTATTTTATTCAATATCTACTGGAGATACATATTCTATTGCAGCTCAACATTCTGGTGTTTGTACTGCAAATGGTTCAAAATAATATAAAGGATGATGTAGATGAAATTACAAGGAATGAGTATAATATTTGCACTAGTATGTTTACCTATAATTTTAGTTATAGCGTATTATATTAGTTTGCAAATTGATACAATAACTTTACAAAATATGTATGATTCTAAATTATTAGATGCTACATATGATGCAATGTCTGCTTTTGAATTAAACACTGCAAATGAAGATTTGTCCAGTGTTTCAGATTCATTGCGTACAATTATAGAAGCATCTAATAATATTTTTATGAACACATTAGCAACAAATTTAGGAATGTCTAATGCAAGTAAATCATATTTGGAACCCAATATACCATCAATTTTGTATACATTATATGATGGTTATTATATTTATGCACCAACTTATGCACCAACAGTAATTACAGATTCTAAAGGGAATGCTGTATCTGTTGGTGATTTAGGCGTTGAAAAAGGAACAGATGGAAATTATAATTTTTATGATCCAACAACAAACAAAGAATATCAAGGTTGGGTAGATAAAATTTCAAAAAATGAAGCTGTACGTTCTGATAAAGAGCAAAAGGAAGATTTTGATAAAAAGTATACCAAAACAGTTGATGATACTCATAATAATGTTGATTATGGTCAATTATTATATAAAACTCCAAATACTAAAACAACTACTGAAAATGGTATGACTAAATATTCTAATTGTACAACTTCAACAAATCCTGCATCATCTATAAATCCAAAACCAACAGATGCTAAATATAGAACTCAAAATGTTTTAAAATCATATATTCCATATTCTGCAAGATATATTCAGTCAGGATTGAAGGATAGTTCTGATTTGCAATTTGATGCAGATATTAATGTAATATATACATTAGATAATTATATTACAATAGATGGAACATTTACATATGAAGGTAATAAAAAAATTTATTATACAAAATCTGGATACTTAATTCCTTTTACTTCAAATGGAGTTTGTGTAAGGATATTTTTAGATGAAAAAACAGGAAGTGGAGATGAAAAACAAGCATTAAATTATAATCAAAATGAGATTCAACAATTGATAGAGTCAGGAAGATTTGTGAGAGTAGATGTTTTAAAAAACTTAGAAAAACCCGATGACTGGGAAACTATAATAGAAATAAATGATACTAATAAAGTAATAATAGATTCTACAAATCAAAACAGAGATTCAGCAAATGCAAAATTAGTTAGATATGAAAATATGCAATTTGCTTTAGAAGAATTTAATAAAAAATTAAATAGTAACTTATTTGAAGGTGCTAATGAAGATGAAACTAATAGAAATATTATTGATGGGTATAATTTAATTGATAGTACATTTTCTGGTGAAGGAATTGATTTTTCAATAGGAGAAACTGAAACTTTACAAAGTAAAATTGCCCAAAATTTAGAGCTTATTAGAGATAAGATAAATGAGCTAAAATATAATATGCAATTAAATTCAGCAGCAGTTTATTATGCGAAAGCTGCAATTTTTTCAAATTGGGTTAAAGATAATTTAAGTGATTTAAAAATAAATAGTATACAAGATATATCAGGAGTAGGATATTCAACATATACAGAAACTATGTCTGGAAGTGAAGAATATAGTTATTTAAATATGTGGAAAGATGAAAGTGGCGTTTTTGATTTTTCAGAAGGTGATAATATATATGGAACAACAGAAATAAAAAAAGACTCTTCATTTTATAATCATAAGTTAAAGGTAATAAGAGCATCTATTCAATACAATTTGAATCAAGCAATGTCTGCATATAATAGACATATTTATTATGTAGATGAAGCAGAAAATTATAAATTTGATAAAAATACTGATTATGCAATGCCAATAATGAGTGAAACTGAATGGGATCAAATATTAAATAATATTTCAATTGTTGCATTTATGCAAGGTTTAAATTGTAAGTTAAAAACATATAATAATTATGCTGTTGTGTCAAGTTCAAATAATGAAATAATGACAACTGTTGATAATATATATTATGCGAAAAAAGAAGAATTTAATAATGAAACTTCAGAATATCATGCATTTAATTGTTCAAAAATAAAAGATTATGAAAGTGATAATCAATATATTTCATTTACTTCAAAAGAAGTAAAATATGACAAATTGTCAACAACTTCAGCTGTTTTACCATATAAATATGATCATAAAAATTTAGCATGTTATGATTGCATAAATGATTGTAATTATAGGGGATTAGACATTTTTCAATATTGGGAAAATCCTGATGCAAAACCACCTGAAGTAAAAAAACCTAAAAGTGATTTTGATAAATTCCATAATTTAAGAAAAGCTTTTTATATAGGTGTTGCAAAAGAAAGAAATGACATTTATAAAATGAATGCTGTAAAAAATTCAGAAGGTTATGAAATTATATACATAAATGGAACTGAAATACCATCAACTCAAACATCTATTTTAGATATAAAAAAAATAAAAGAAATTGAAGTGGTTTTAGGAGCTGTAAATACTAAATTTGAAAATGAAAATGTTTTAACTTTCTTAATAGAATATCCAGCTAATAGTCCAATAGGTGGTACTCTTTATGATACAACGTATTCAGTGCCAACAAGAACACTAAATAATTATACTTGGAAAATAAAAGTAGATCCAAATACAGCACAAAGTGGAAAATTTAATATAAGTAACTTATTTTTTTATCTTCAAAATGCAGAGACTTCCTCTTTTTATGAAAATAATTTTGAAGCAACATCACTTAAATTAAAGAAATCAATAAAAGAAATAAGAATAATTTATAAATAGCAAAAAAGATTTCTTATGAAAATTATTAAACTTAATAAAAATAAAATAAATGGTTATTATAATTTTATGAAAAAGATTAAGATTATAATAACCATTATTTTTTTATTTATTATATATATGTATACAATAAATATTACTCTAATTCCTAAAAATTTAATATTATGCAGTGGACAAAACTATTATCCTAAATTACTTCCAGGAATACATGCTTCTGAGACTCAAGAGACTTCTAATGGAAACTATAATACAAGCAAAATAGAATATAAATTATTAGGCGTTAATCTATTAAAAAATACCAGTATAACAAGAATTGAAGATATAGAAGTTGTGCCAATTGGAAAAATTATAGGATTGAAATTATATACTGATGGTGTATTAGTTGTTGGGAAATCAGAAATAGAAGATTCTAATAATAATATGACAAAACCTTATGAAAAAAGTAATATTATGGAAGGAGATACAATAGTAAGTATTAATGAGGAAAGAGTAGAAAGTATTGATACACTCAAGAAAATAGTTAATAATTCGAAAGGAAAAGATTTAAGAATAACATTATTAAGAAATGGAACAACATTTACATCAAATATAAAACCTGTTCAGTCTAAAAATAAAGATTACAAATTAGGTTTATGGGTAAAAGATGCGGCTACTGGAGTTGGAACAATGACATTTTATGAGCCAAATAGCCAAAGTTTTGCAGTTTTAGGACATGGTATAACAGATTCTGATACAGATTCTTTAATACAGATTGATTATGGTGAATTAGTTACTTCAAGAGTAATTTCTATTCAAAAAGGAAAAACAGAGAGTCCTGGAGAAATAAGAGGAACAATTTTAAATCAACAAAAAATAGGTACAGTATCTAAAAATACACAGTTTGGATTATATGGCAATTTAGAAAATTTAACAAGTTTAAATATAGATTTATCTAATAAGATGAAAGTTGCTTCTAGAGATGAAATAGAAGTAGGGAAAGCAAAAATATTATGTAGTATAGATAGTAGTAATAAAGCAGAAGAATATGACATAGAAATTGAGAAATTATATACAGACAATAATTATAATAATAAAAGTATGTTAATACGAATTACAGATGAAGAATTAATTCAAAAGACTGGTGGAATAATAAGAGGTTTATCAGGAGCTCCTATAATACAAAATGGAAAATTTGTAGGTGCAATTACAAATGTTTTAGTTTCAAATCCAGAAGTTGGATATGGTATTTTTGCAGATTTGATGATAAAAGAAATTGGAATCTAAAAAACTCTCCAAATATTTGGAGAGTTTTTTAGATTACTTATTTTAAAATCATTGGGCCAATTTGGGTAACAGTTCCAGCGCCTAAAGTAATTATAATATCATTATCTTTTACATTATTTTTGATATAAGATACAACTTCATCAAAATCAGGCATATAAATTACTTTTTTTCCTTTTGAATTAATTTTTTCTGCTAAATTTTTTGAAGAGATATCAAAAGTATTTGTTTCACGAGCTGCATATATGTCTAAAAGAATAATGTTATCAAAATCAAGAAGAGAATCTGCAAAATCATCTAAATGATTTTTTGTTCTTGAATATGTGTGAGGTTGGAAAATAACCCAAGACTCATTATATTTTTTATTTTTTATTGCATTTGATGTTGCTTTTATTTCTGTTGGGTGATGAGCATAATCATCAAAAATAGAAATTTTGTTATTTAGTTTTCCTTTAAATTCTAATCTACGTTCAGCACCTGTAAATTTTTTCAAAGAACTTTGCATAATTTCTTTTGAAATATTGTAATAATCACAAGTAGAAATGCAAGCAAGAGCATTTAAAATATTGTGACGTCCAGCAACAGAAAGTGAAAATGTAGCATAAAATTCATTATTTTTGTATACATCAAATTTTGCAAAACCATTTTCATCAAATTCAATATTTTTTGCTAAGAAATTACATTTTTCATTTTCGATTCCATAAGAGATGAATTTAGACTTTACAATATTTCTCATTGCAAAACAATTTTTATCATCACCATTTACAATAACTAAACCTTCAGGTTCAACAATTTGTGCAAAATCATTAAATGCTTTTACAACATTTTCAAAAGTTTTGTAATAATCTAAATGATCATTATCTATATTTAAAATTATTGCTGTGTTAGGGAAGAACTTTAAAAAGTTTCCTTTATATTCACAAGATTCTAATATAAAATATTCACTATTTCCAACACGATAATTTCCACCAATTGAATCTAATATTGCTCCAACTTCGATAGAAGGGTCTTTTTCTGCATCAATAAAACAAGTAGATAGCATAGATGTTGTAGTTGTTTTTCCATGTGTTCCTGAAATGCAAATAGCTTCATTGTAAAGTTTTGTTAGATATCCAACAAAAGTTCCCCTTCCAATAATAGGGATATTGTTTTCTTTTGCATTTATTATTTCAGGATCACTGTTACTTATAGCTGCAGAATATACTATTAAATCAGCTTTTTTTGAATTTTCTAAATCATGCCCAATAACAGTTGGAATCCCATGTTTATTTAAATTATCTGTAATTTCACTTCTATTTAAATCTGAACCAGTGACAATATAGTTCCAATTGTGCAATGTTTCTGCAATTGCACTCATACTAATTCCACCAATTCCAATAAGATGAATATGTTTATAGTTTGATAAATCTGATATTTGTGTGTCCAATATAAAACATTCCTTTCAAAATATATTTGCATTTTAGATTATACTATTATGAAGAGAGAATTTCAAGATTATTAAATAATTTTTGAATACTAAAAAAAATCAAAAAAATACAAAATATTTTTTCAAAAAAAGAAGGAAAAAATTTTTTTATGTAGAATAATTTATTAGTACATAATTTAAAATATGTATAAAACGATAAGAAAGAGGTGCTTAAAACAATGCAAATAACAGATGTACGTTTAAGAAAAGTAAATTTAGAAAACAGAATGAAAGCAGTAGCTTCAGTAACATTTGATGGAGAATTCGTTATCCATGATATCAAAGTTATCGAAAGTCAAAATGGATTATTCATAGCTATGCCTAGTAAAAAAACTCCAAACGGAGAATTTAAAGATATAGCTCATCCAATCAATGCTGAAACTAGAGAAAAAATTCAAAAAGCTATTTTAGAAGCTTATGAAGCTCCAGATGCTGAAACAGCAGAATCAGCTGAATAATTTTATTGAAAATTTATTTTTAGTATAAAAGTATTGAAAAGACGTTACGCAAAGTAACGTCTTTTTTGTCATATAAAATTGTATGAAATATTAAATTATTGTTGTTATTTTTTTTTTTTTTTTATATAATAATTCTAACAATATATAATAAATTAAAAAAATAACCAAAAGTGAGGGAAAGGTTATGAATAATAACATTGAAGATATTTATATTGGTGCAAATCGTAATATAAATAATAAAAAAAGTAAAAAAGGCTTATTATTTTTTATTATATTTTTATTTATAATTTTAATTGGAATGATAGTGGCTTATTGGTATTTTACTAAATATAAAACTGTTAGTACAAAACAATTATTTTTCGAACATTTAGCTACTAGTAATGTAAAAGAAATTACTTCTGAAAATATGTATAAAGAATTAAGTAGTAAACTATTAAATTCAAATTATGAATTAAATAGTACTATTAATTTTTCAACTAATGATGAAACACAAAGCTTTGATGGTAGATATATAAATAATTTTACTTTTAATCTTAAAAATCAAAAAAATATTGAAGATGATAAAACATTTAGTGAACTTGGAATAGATTATTCAGGAAATGAAATTTTTAAAGCAGATTTAATTACAGATTTATTAGGAATTGCAATATATGATGGAGATGTTGTTAATAATCATGTTGGAGTTCATTATGAAAAATTAAAAGAATTATATAATCTTGATTTTGATAAAGATAGAATTGACAAATTATTTAAAACTGAAAAAATAGATTTAACAGAAGATGAAATAAATAAATTTATATCTGATAATATTTCAAAAATTGCAGAAAAATTACCTGAAGAAAAGTTTACAATTCAAGAAAACTTTGCAATTAATCAAAACGATAAAAATATATCTGTAACAGGATATACATTGAAATTATCACAAGAAGAATTAAACAGTATATTAGTAGATACTTTAAAAGATTTAAGAAATAATGAGGAATTTCTAAAAAAATTTATTAATGAAACAGAACCAGAAGAAATTCCACAAGTAAAAGTAACAGTTCCAAGTGTTGTTCCTATTGATGATAATGAAGAAGAATCAGAAATCAATCAGCAAGAAGAAAATATGCAAGAAAATCCAGAAGAAGAACCTATTAAAGGCGAAACAAATGAATTTAATACAGAACAATTTATTGAAGATAATAGTGAAGAAAATCTTGATAATGAACAGCAAGAAGATTTAGAAAATGTAGAACAAGAAGAAAATATAAATGAAGAGCAAACTACGGGTACTCAAGAACTTGAGTTAACTAATATTACAAATTTAGAACCAGTAAATGAAACAACTACAGTTGATTTGGAAAAACTTAATAAAATATATGAATATGAAGATATTGTTAAATTTATATTAGGACTAAAAATAAATAAGAATTTAGAAGAACTTCAAGAAGAAATTGATTCATTTATTACCAAAGTAGACAACCTTACAGGAAATGGTTTAACAGTAACAGTTTATGCTTCAAATGAAAAAGCAGAAAAAATAAGTATTGTTTTGCCAAATGAAAATACTATTGATTTAGAAGTTTTAAAAAAGGATGATATTGAAAATAAATTAAAGATAACATATTTATACAAAGGCAAGAATCCATTGTTAAATTTTGAAACAGATAATGAACTTGAAACAGAACTTATTGAGAATGAAACAAATGGATATTCT
>ERZ777306.1869-NODE-1869-length-30207-cov-6.210600_pt1 | contig 30207 bp, 25 predicted proteins | sample MGYA00374966_ERZ777306 | MGnify/ENA primary metagenome ERZ777306 (study PRJEB29329, sample SAMN06343882) | mouse gut metagenome | isolation source: Mouse cecum | place: Austria: Vienna | collected 2014-11-15 ... | reverse complement strand
ACCCTACCCTACCCCCAACCGCCAGCCGGACGATCCCTTCTACTGCTACACCGATTACAGCCTGAGCCGCGTCATTCTCATCCGCCTGCTGTCGGACGGCGACTTTGCCGTGATGCAGGTTAACTTCCGCGACCATGAGACCTTCGACGCCCCGCTGATTATCACCCCCAACATGCTGGGCCTTCCCGAGGAAAAGGCCCGAACCATGCGTGTGCGGGATCTCTGGACAGGCCGGGAGGTGCCCCTTGTCAACGGCACCATCCCCAACACCGGGCTGAATCCCCACAGCGCCAGCGTCTTCCGCATCCACCTGGAGGGCTGACATGACCTGCAAGCAATGCGGCCGACCCCTGACGGCGGATGAGATCGCGCTGCACAAGCGGCTTGTGAATCGCAGTGCGGCCGCCCACCTGTGTCTGACCTGCCTGGCCGGGTACTTCGGCTGCAGCGAGGATGTACTGCGGGAAAAGATCGCCTACTTCCGCCGGATTGGATGTTTGCTGTTTACGAAGGCAGATCACGACGTTCAGCCTTAATCAAACGGATCATCGGCATGATGTCTATGATCCGTTTTGTTATGGTCATAACGATCGGAATAGGCTGATACATCACACTTTTTGTCCATATTATCATGCTTTTTTTCTTTTCTCGGCCATGAAGAAAGCCCTATAATAAAAATGAGCGGTTCGGCATGCGTCACGAGCGGAAGAAAAAAAAGGAGTGTTTTCAGGATATGGATCAGATCGTGATTGATTTTTCCCGTTCACGGGGCGTCATCAGCCCCGAGCTTTATGGACATTTTTCCGAGCATATCGGCGGCGTGTTCTATGATGGCCTGTGGGTGGGCGAGGACAGCCCGGTGGACAATATCCACGGCTTCCGCAAGGCGCTGGTGGACAGCTTCAAGAAGATCGCCCCGCCCGTGCTGCGCTGGCCCGGCGGCTGCTTTGCCGAGACCTACGACTGGCGCGACGGCATCGGGCCCCGGAAAAGCCGCCCCACCCGGGTAAACTGGTGGTATTATCACGATCACCGCATGGAAAGCAACCAGGTGGGCACCCATGAGTTCATGGATCTGTGCCGCCTGGTGGGCGCGGAGCCCTACATCGCCGCCAACATGACCGCCACCACGCCCCTACATATCCGGGACTGGATTGAATACTGCAACTTCCCCAGGGACGCCACCACCCTCACTCGGGAGCGGGCCGCCAACGGCGATGCGGAGCCCTTCGGCGTGCGCTACTGGGGCATCGGCAACGAGAACTGGGGCGGCGGCGGCCAGATGTCGCCGGAAATGTGCGCCCGGGAGTACATCCGCTACACCACCATCTTTCGCAGCCTGGATACCAGCAGCTTGCGGCTGATCCTGTGCGGAGCCAATGGCCGCGATCTGGACTGGACCCGCCGACTGATGAAGGAATGGGCCGACCGGCCCTGGCATGAGGTGCCCACCTGGGGCGTCAGCTTCCACTATTATACCGACTGGAGCCATGGCCATGACGAGCTGGTCTTCAAGGATGAGGAGCAGTGGTACGACGAGCTTTTCCGCGCCGATCGGATGCGGGAGGTCATCGACGCCCACCGCCTCATGATGGATGAGTTTGACCCCCAGCGCAAACTGAAAATGGTGGTGGACGAGTGGGGCAACTGGCATGTGGAAGGCACCGGCCCCAGCAAGGGCTGTAACCTCTTTGAGCAGCAGAGCAACCTGCGCGACGCCGCCGTGGCCGCCCTGACGCTGAACATCTTCAACAACCGCTGCGATGTGGTGGGCATGGCGAACCTGGCCCAGCTGGTAAACAACCTGCATTCCCTTTACCTGGCCGGTGGCGGCAACTTCGTGGAGACCCCCAACTACCATGTGTTCGCCATGTATATGGGACATCAGGGCGGCAGGCAGCTGGAAACCAATGTCTCCGCCCGCACCCTGGAGCATGAGCGGTACGATCCCCTCAGTACCCTTTCCTGCTCCGCCTCCGTCAAGGACGGATCGCTCACCGTGACCCTGGCCAACCTGGACTTGACCACCGCCAAGGATGTCCGTCTCACCGGCCTGGGCGGCGCCGTCACCGGCAAGGGCCAATTGACCATCCTTTCCCACGCCGACCCCCTCACCTGCAACACCTTTGAGCAGCCCGACGCGGTGGCGCCCGTTACCGCCAACATTGACTTTGCCGACGGCGGCAGCATCCGCCTGCCCGCGGCCTCCGTGGCCGCGCTGACCATCAAGCTGGCGTAAGGAGGGAAGGGATATGACCACAAGGATCGAAGCCCTCAAGGCTTGGCAGTGGAACAAAACCCATCATGCTTTTCGGCGGCAGGATCCGGTTTCCCCCGATGTCTACCGCAAGGCGGACATGGCGGACAGCGCCCGGACAGCCTACCGGCTGGCGCTGGCTCTTTCCCTGGAAACCCCTATGCTGGCTCCCGGGGAGATCATCGCCTTCACCCGGACGGTGCCCAACCTGCCCATGATTTACAATGAGGAGGAGTGGCAGGCCATCAAGGCGAGCCATTTCATCCACGAGAACGGCAACGTGTGCAACCTTTCCCCGGACTATGCCGGCGTCATGGCGGAGGGCCTGGACGCCATCCGCGCCCGGCTGACGGACGCGCCCCTCCACCAGTGCATGAAGCTCAGCATCGACGCGGTGCTGAACCTGACCCGGCGCTATGCCCAGGCCGCCGAGGACGCCGGAGACGCTGCCCTGGCGGAAGTCCTGCGCCGCGTACCCGCCCAGCCGCCCCGTACCTTCCGGGAGGCCCTGCAGGCGCTGCGCATCCTGCACTTCGCCATGTGGTGCGAGGGCGACTATCACAATACCCTGGGCCGCTTTGACCAGTACATGATGCCTTATCTTCAGCGCGACCTGGACAGCGGCGCCCTCACCCGGGAGCAGGCCATGGAGCTGCTGGAGGCCTTCTTCCTGGCCTGCAACCGGGACAGCGACCTGTATCCCGGCATGCAGCAGGGCGACAACGGCCAGAGCATCGTCCTGGGCGGCGTCACACCGGATGGCCGAGACGGCTACAACCTGCTGAGCGAAATATGCCTGCGGGCCTCGGCGGAGCTGCGGCTCATTGACCCCAAGATCAACCTGCGCGTCAACAAGGATACGCCCCCGGCCGTTTATCAGTTGGGCACCCAGCTGACCAAGCTGGGCCTGGGCTTCCCCCAGTATGAAAACGACGATGTGGCCGTGCCCGGCCTGATGGCCCTGGGCTATGCCGAGGCCGACGCCCGGGACTATGCCATGGCCGCCTGCTGGGAGTTCATCATTCCCGGCAAGGGCATGGACATTCCCAACATCGGCGCGCTTCCCCTGGCCAACCTGGTGGGCGACGTCATCCGCCGGAAGCTGATGACCGCCGCTTCCATGGACGCGCTGATGGCGGAGATTGAGGCGGACATTCACCGGCAGGTCAAGGCCATTGCCGCCGGTATCCACGACCTGTATGTGATTCCCTCGCCGTATCTGTCGCTGTTCTTCGAGGGCTGCGTGGAGAACGCCCGAGACATCTCCCAGGGCTGCCGCTACAATAACTTTGGCCTCCACGGCACAGGCGTGGCCCCCGCGGCGGACATGCTGGCGGCGGTACAGCAGACCGTTTTTGAGGACGGCCTTGACCGGGAGACGCTGCTTTCCGCCCTTGAAAGCAACTTTGACCATGCCCAGACCCTTCAGCACCGGCTGAAGTACGACTGCCCCAAGATGGGCAACGACGACGACCGGGCGGATCAGTACGCGGTACGGCTTTTGCACATCTTCGCCCAGGCCGTCAAGGGCCTGACCAACGAGCGTGGCGGCATCTACCGGGCAGGCACGGGTTCGGCCATGTATTACATCTGGCATGGTACAGACATGGACGCGACGCCTGACGGCCGGGAAGCCGGCTCTCCCCTGCCCGCCAACTATGCTCCCTCCCTCAACGTCAAGCTGGACGGTCCGGTGTCGCTGGTCAAGTCCTTCGTCAAGCCCGCCCTGGGCGAGGTCATCAACGGCGGCCCCCTGACCATCGAATTCTCCGATACCGTCTTCCGCAATGACGAGGCCATCGCCAAGGTGGCCGCGCTGGTGAAGCTGTTCATCGACCTGGGAGGCCATCAGCTGCAGCTCAACACCGTCAACCGGGAGCAGCTGCTGGACGCCCAGGCCCACCCGGAGCAGTACCGCAACCTGATCGTCCGCGTATGGGGCTGGAGCGGCTACTTCGTGGAGCTGGATCGATGCTACCAGGATCACATCATCAGCCGTGTTGAGCTGAATTTATGACGCCATGAAAACAGGCATCGTCTTTGACATCAAGGAATTCGCGGTCTACGACGGCCCCGGCATCCGCACGACGGTCTTCCTGAAGGGCTGCCCGCTGCGCTGCATGTGGTGCCACAACCCCGAGGGCCTTTCGCCCCGTCCTCAGCTGATGGTCAGCCACGCGGCCTGCGTCCACTGCGGCCAATGCGCCGCCGTCTGCAAGCATGAAAGCTGCGTCGCCTGCGGGGAATGCGTCTCCGTGTGTACCCTGGGCCTGCGCAGGATTGCCGGAACCACCTGGCAGGCGGACGACCTGGCTCGACGGCTGCTGAAAAACCGGGAGGCTTTCGACTTTAGCGGCGGCGGCGTCACCTTCTCCGGCGGGGAACCGCTGATGCAGTTGGACTTCATCGACGCCGTGCTGGACGGCCTCCCCGGCATCCATAGCGCCATCGAAACTTCCGGCTATGCCCCGGACGATGTTTTTGCCCAGGCCCAGCGGCGACTGAATCTCATCATGATGGATCTCAAGCTCATGGACGGCAACCGCCACCGGCACTACACCGGCGTGGACAACGGCCCCATTCTGCGCCACCTGGCCATGCTGAAGGCCGGCAGCACCCCCTACATCATCCGCGTGCCGCTGATTCCCGGGGTGAACGACAGCTTCGACAACCTGGAGCAGACCGCCGCCGCGCTGGACGACCCCGGCCCGCTGCTTCGCGTGGAACTGCTCCCCTACCATCAGACCGCCGGCGCCAAATATGACATGGCCGGGATGCGCTATCATCCCGAATTTGATGTGGATCAGCGCCCCCAGGCCCATACCCGGCCCTTCACCCAGCGCGGGATTGACGTGAAGGTACTGTAAGCGTCCTTCAGCAGCATACGATCTATAAAAAAGGCAAGAGCGAGGTCAATCACACCTGCTCTTGCCTTTTGCTTTGCGCTTTCATGGCGCTGTCCACGCTTTTCCCCAGACAGTCCGCCAATTCCGCCACTGTTTCCTTCATGCCGCGCCGGAACCAGACCTCCACCCATCCGTACAGCAGAAATGCGACATAGGCGGAGGAATAAGCAGGAACCAGATCCTGCGCCGGATTGAATCCAAAGGTCTCCAGAAAAAGATCCTTGACGAGGTCAATCAGGCCCCTTTCGTAGATCAGACTGTAAAAGCGCCGGTTCGCCTCAAAATGGAAAAACAGCTGGCGGATCACCCCGCTGAAGGAGGCCGGATGATCCCTGTCCCATCCCGCCACACAGCCTTGAAACAGCCGCGCCATATGCGCTTTCAGAATGTCCTCCTTCGATTCAAAATTGCGGTAGAAGGACGTGCGGCCCACCCCCGCGCTGTCGCACAGCTCGCTGATAGTGATTTCGCTGATGGGCTTTTCCGCCAGCAGCGTCAGCATCGCTTCTGTCAGATGCTCGATCACATAGGCATTGCGGCTTTCACTGCTGAAGGGTGAAACACTTTTCCCCTTTTGTTCCATTTGCTTCGCCTCCATTGACAAGCGGAAGCTTTGCTGTTACATTTGTTCCGCTGTTACGTTTGTTATATATCGTCGCACAGAATCTATCCTTTGTCAAGGAGGTACGGGAAGATGACATTGATGCAAAAACGACTGGTCATTCTGGCGGTAGTCATTAACGTAGGCGCCATCCTGGGTCGGCTGACCCAGCGGGCCGTAATGAACGTCCTGTTGGGCGGGACGCTGTTCGGGGGGAATCTTCTGTGAACAGGAAACAAGGCAAGAAAAGGGACGCATCATGTGGGGCTTGATCTATGCTGCCGCTTTCATCGCGGCCTTCGCGCTATCCGTCACGGTAAAAATGACCACGGATCCCTTTGGTGGGAAATACAAAGCTCATTGGGATGACACGGTGGGCACCGTTCACACCGACCTTGCCTATGGCGAGGGCGCGTCCAACAAATTTGACCTCTATATTCCAGCCGACAGCAGCCGGGAAAGCTACGGCCTGGTGGTCTATCTCCACGCAGGCGGCTTCACCAGCGGCGACAAGAGCGGAGACGCGGAAATGCTCCAATGGCTGTGCGCCAGGGGCTATGTGGTGGCGGGAATCAATTACACACTGTTCAGCGAGGAAAATCCCCAGGCCAATGTCTATACCCAGTCCGTGGAGATTCGGGAGAGCATCCCTGTTGTGGTGGCTGAAGCCGCCAAGCTTGGCTACAGCATCGATCGGATGGCGGTGGCGGGGGGCTCGGCCGGCCATGCCCTGGCCCTTCTGTACGCCTACCGGAACGCCGACCAGTCGCCTGTCCTCGTGAAGATGACCTTCGGCGCGGTTGGCCCCTCCTGCTTCTACCTGGAGGACTGGATCAACATGGTGGCCGATCCCCACCACCCCATCGCTGTGGAGCCCTCTGCGGATTACAGCGGCATGGCGGGTCTGTTCTCCGTAATGGCCGGTAAGCCGATCACCGGCGATATGTTTGCCTCCGGCAAATGTCTTGCGCAGGTGAAGGATATTTCCGCCGCCATGTGGATCAGCGACAGCTCCGTACCCGCTGTTTACGCCTACGGGGCGTGGGATAAGGTCCAGGCCTTCAGCGCGTCCAAAAAGCTGGATGCCGCGCTGACAGCGCACGGTGTGCCTCATGAATACATCGTGTTTGAGCATTCGGGCCACGGCCTGCAGAACGACAACACCCAGTACGCCCGGTATATGGAGAAAGTCGTTGAATACCTGGATACCTACATGCCTGTCCGCTGAACCTGCGCAGAGACGTAGCAAAAAGGAATCAGCTTGAACGAAGCTGATTCCTTTTCGCTTGTACACTATTCAGGGTTCCATACGGGTCGCCACATAGCGGATGTGAGGCATGTCCACGCCCCGGTAATGCTTGGTGAAGCCGTCCGCCGCCGTCATGCCGTTGCGCAGCGCCACCCGCTGGGATGCCGTATTGGTATCCCGGATGATGGAGCAGACCTCCTCCGCTTTCAGCACGTTAAAGGCATACCGCTTGCACGCCCTGGCAGCCTCGGTGGCGTATCCCTGATGCCAATACCTATGCTGGAACAGATAGCCGATCTCCAGCACCTCCCGATCCTTCCATGGCTGCAGGGTCAGCCCGCACTGCCCGATGACCTCACCCGTTTCCTTCAGCACCGCCGCCCAAAGGCCGAAGCCCCACTGCCGATACCGGGCAAGCTGCCTGTCCAGCCACTGCTGAACCTCCGCGTCCGAAAAGGCTCCCTCATAGGCAACCATGACCTTATCGTCCTTTAGAATCCGGCACAGAGCATCGTAATCATCCTGAGTAAGCTCCCGCAGTGCAAGCCTTTGTGTTTCCAGAACCATTGTTTCCTCCTGACGATCTTATTCTTGATGGCCGGGCAAACAAATACCCGCCCGAAAAGCATCCGTTTTCCGGCGGGCTTTAGCCGATGACCGTTCATTGGCCCGCTGTCCGGGCCTCTTCCTCTTCCAGCGCCTCCAGGGTATCCTTCAGCCCCGCCAAATGAGAGGCTTCCTCCCGCGCGATGGTTACAAACGCCTGCCTGACCTCTTCGCGGTCACAGCGCGCGGCAAAGTCCAAGTAATTCATCATGGCGTCGTGTTCGCTCTCCGTGGCAAAGCGGTACAGACCTACCAGCGTGGTCAGACCCTCGGCGCGCTCCATCTCCATCACGCCGCCGGGAAACAGCATTTCCGCGCCCATGGCCTTGATGAGATTAGCGTCCGCAACTTCATGCTCATGGTGCCTGTTCCTCATGGTCGTGAAGCACTTCAAATGCTCCTGTTCGTCCCGCAAAATAGCCTGGATTCCCCGCGTTACCTTCGGGTTTGTCGCCAACATCAGCGCCCGCTCATAAACGCGGATCGCTCGGCGCTCCATTTCCACCGCCACTGCCAGGGCTTCCAGCTCATTTCGAACAATCATGCTATCTCTCCTTTGCCTCACGCACAGGCTATACACCGTTCATCCTCAATTCATCCACAAGGTTATCCACAGTTTGTGGGTAACTTGAACCTGACAAACATCCTGACAACAAGGCTATCCACAGTATCCACAGGTTTTCCACAGCCCCCTGTGCGCTGCTTTTTCATGGGTTGGAATTTCAAAAAAGCTGATGACATCAGACTTTTTTCCCTATCGCCCGCAGATGAAAAAGGGCTCCCTCAACCAAGCCGGAGGGAGCTCCTTGCGTCAGACCATGTTTTTACGCATTCTCCTGAAGATAGCTGTTCAGCTTGCTGACCAGTTCCTCCACATTGGTGCCATGCGCAGCGCAGGCATCCTCTAGGGACTCGGCGGTGGCATGGGGGCAGCCCAAGCAGTGCATACCAAACTCCATCAGGATCCGGGCCGTGCCCTGGTTCAACCGCAGCACCTGGCCAATGGACATTGACTTATCAACCATCGTTTGTTCGTTCCTTTCTTCGCGGAAGACATTCCGCTTTGATGATACGCCATCCCCGACCAATTGTCAAGAGAACTCGCCTTCTTGAAGGAAAAAACCTGCCCAAGGACAGGCCAAGCCGCGCATCAGCCCCGGGAGGTAGAGCCGCCGGCTCTCTTTCTTCCATTCCGCCGCCTGATGCTTCACCGCAGGAGCAAGGCGTCATGCTGCTAAGCGAAATTTTCTCCGATGGAGGACGAAATCCGGCCTTCTTTAGCCGCTCCTTCGCGGCGGGCATGTGCTTACGCTTTGCCTTGCCAAGGAAGGAACAGTGTTTCAGGACTTCCCAGCCGGGTTCCTGCGTGGCAAACGACCAGAGAAGTCCTGGCGCATTATCCAAGCGGTCTTTCTCCTTGATAAAAAGCTCAGCATTATTCGTCCAGCTTGACCGGCAAATCCGTCTCGCCAAATGGGTCGTTGCCCTCATATCCTTCCAAATCCACCTGATGGCGATTCATCGCCAGGGGCAATTCACCCGCCGACTTCAGCACAGGTACGGGTTCGGGCGCGGAAAGCAGATGCACCGTCATGTAATCCCCGTCAAACTCCAGGCGAATTTGTTCCCCCGCCCGGGTCATAGCAACAACCTCTGTTTGGCGGCAACGGCTGCGTCGGGCAAATTCCACCGCGATTTCCGCCCTTCCCCAGAAATGCATGGGCATCAGCAGACGGGGCTTCACGGTGAGGATAAAATAGTTCGCGCCAGCGTCAAACAGCCTGCCCTGACGGGGATCAACAGGGAAAAAAGCCAAGTCGATGGCCTTCTCCTCCGCGGCTTTGGCGATGGGCTCCACCGCCCCGCGATACGCTTCGTCCGCTTCCTCAATCTCCTTGACGGTTGATTCCTCCCGCCAATGCCAGAAGTTCAGATCCCCGGCATGGAACAGCCTCACACCGTCCACATCCACCAGAAAGGACACCCCAAGGTCTGTTGAATCAAAGGCTTGCACCCGGATGCGCGGAGACACCTGCAGCACGTCGCCGGGCGCCATGCGCTTGCCCCGGGTACCGATGGGCATATCCGCCGCGACAACATATGTCACCGACGCGTGCTTTCGCCACTCAAAGACCTCCGCATCCATGTGGTCGGGGTGCTCATGGCTGATAAACACCACGATTTCCTGAAACTGCTGAAGAAATTCCGGCGTAATGCGCTTTTCCTCCGGCAGCTCGCCATTTTCGCCCAGCCAGTAGTCAAACACCAGCAGAGCGCCGTCCAGCGCCGCGGAAAAGCCGCTGTGATGATAATAGGTAACATTCATTAGCTGGCCCAAGAAAATGAGCACCTCCATGAAGGCGCCAAAGCGCCCGCAATGTGCCTTGGCGTGGAAGCAGAAACGCCAATGGCCGGGAGCCAGACTGGCTCATCTATATCAACAACGCCCCCAGAGGCGATGGATGTACTGGCAGCTCATCCTTGTCATTATGCCATGAATCACCCTTTTTGTCAAATTATTCGCCTGATTTCGTCATGAAAAACCATTTTCAGCACAATATGAGGCTCTTTTTTGTTGGAAAGTCCCACTTTTCATGGTTTTTGACTTATTTCATCCAGTCGCTGTGATCCTCTCCCGAGGCTCCTTTCAGCCGGACGCCCATGAGCCCCGCCAGGGTCGGCGCGACATCCCGCATGGGCATGGCAGGCAGCCTGCATGGCCGGATTCCCCTGCCGCGTACCGCCATCAGGCAGTTTTCCGCCGGATGGCTGGGGCCAAAGCCGTGAGTCGCTTTTTCTCTTTTGGCCTGGGGCAATCCATCGGAAAATACAACCTCCGGAGCGGCTTCCACCGCGAACCCTACCGTCGGCACGCAGCCCAGCGTATCCAACTCCTCACGGCTGTACACATGGGCCACGCCGTCCGATGCGCCCAGAGTGTTCAGGAAGTCTTTCGCCCTTCGCAGCCCTTCCATCCCCTCCTCACCGGGGAAAAGATAGGCGCTCATGCCATTGGACTGCACCCGGGCGGCCCTGCTCAACCCCGCGGTCTTGAGTAGCTCTGTGATACAAACGGTGCGGGAGACATCCGCCTGGCCATGATCGCTGACCAGTACCAGCAGCGCGTCCTCCATGCCGGGCGTCTTCCGCATGGTCTCCCAGACAGCTTGAACCCGACGCTCGTTCCGATTCATAGCGTCCCTGGCTTCCCGGCTGTTGACGCCATGGTGATGGCGCATGTCATCCAGATCCACCAGATGCACCGCCGTCAGCTCCGGCTGATGGGAACGGATGACATCCCTCGCCAGTACGGTGGCGTAATCGGACAGATGGGGCTCGCTACTGCTGATTCGCTCCCGACCATGCTTCCATTCCATATGGAGAATCCACCCCGTGGAACCGTACCGCAGCATCTTCAGCACCTGATTTTCACCGGGCAGAGCCAGTACCTCCGGGAAGTTCCAGCGTATATCGGGATGCTTTCCCGTCACCGGCCACAGGATGGAGGCGCATCGCCCTCCCTGCCGCTTCACCGCGGAAAACAGATTGTCCCCGCGTATCTTCGCCGCGTCCCAGTACCAAGCCCGCATGGCCGCTTCCTTTTCCGGCTGAAAGGGCTGATTCTGTCCGATGCCATGATCCGAAGGGTCTGTACCGGTGACGAGGGTAGTATGCGCGGGATAAGTCAGCGCCGGAAAAACTGTCTTCACCTGGGTGCAAACGGCTGCTTCCGACATCCATCCGGCCAGAAAGGAATCCCGCTGTAAAACGCTGACGTCAGCTTCCGCCATGGCATCCAGAGAAAGCAGCACAATTTTCCGCATAATTCCTCCGTGGCATCGCCCTATAATCGCTATAAAAGACAATAGAGAAGCCAGTCACCAGCAACGTCGCAGGGACAATGCCAGCCTGCAACGTCGGGTAAAACAGTCTTCTCTATCATCAACGCGGATTTTCATCCGCGACTTAGTTAGTATACACCTTTTTTGTTGTTTCGTCAAATCCTGTACAAAAATTTTTTTCGCTGCCTGAAGCTGGCCTGATACTTTCCTCCCAAGCTCTTGACCCATTCTTTGGCCCGCTCAACATCCGCGTAATTCCGTCCTGTGTCATGGCTGTCGGAACCAAAGGTGAAGCACGTTCCACCCAACTCAATATATCGCTTGATGATGCTGATCTCCGGCAGGGGCGCGCCCATGGCTCCATAGGTAGAAGTGTTGATTTCCAGACACTTATCCAGCTGAATGATCCGCTTGCAAATAGTGTCGAAGGCATCCGGGGCATCCTGATACCGCAGAGGCCGCTCGTCGCCAGTATAGGCTGAAAACTTGGCTACATAGCCGATATGGGCAACACTGTCAAAGTCCGTCCAGGCACAAACGGATTCCGCCTTGGCCTCGGCATATGCCCGATAGGCCTGAGCCCTGGTTTTTCCGCCGAAATACGCTTCCTTGTCATAGCAGTCCACGCCATTGACCAGGTGCAGACTCAGCAGACGGTAGTCGAAGGGCTGGGCATCCAGCATGGCCTGAATGCTTGGACGAAGAAGCGGGTTATCCCCAATTTCAACCCCAGCCCGAATAACCAGCGTTGGATACTTTTTCCGCATGGCTTCAATTTCGTGCCACCATAAATCCCAAATAGGCGGTACGTCAATGCCCTCCTGAGGGTGACCGGGCTCGATATGCTCCGTCAGGCAGATTTCCTGTACACCCTTTTCCACCATGGATTGGCATAATTCGTCCATGGTTTGCCTGCCGTCCATGGAATGCACCGTATGCAGGTGATAATCCATTCTTCGTTGTTCCACGTGAAACATCTCCTATTCTTCCCGCTGAACAGTGTAAGCGCTGTTTTTTTCTAAGGCATACAGCCACATTTCGCTGACAGACCTCCCTGTGATCTCCTCCAGCGCTCTGGCATACCAATTCAGCTGTCCCTGATAACGGGCTACAAACGCTTCCTCATGCACAATATGATCCGTTTTGTAATCCAGCAGCACCCATTGGCCGTTCTCCATAAAAGCGCAGTCAATGACTCCTTGAAGCAGCGTTCCTTCCGGAAGACGAAGGTTAAACCCCCATTCCCGCTTTACCTGCTGACTTTGCAAAAGTCGTCTGCCCAGGGGACTGTCAAAAAAATGAACAATCGGCTGACTATGGAGCATAAAGGTATCCTCGACAGCAAAACAGCCCTGCTCAATAAGCCTATCAATTTCGGTTCTCAGTGCCTGCTCCCGATCAGCGGCCTGCCGGATGCATTCCAAATCCACCAGGGACAGCAATCGGTGAATCATAGTGCCTCGATCTGCCCCTGTCAGCTGCTTCTTCTCCATGAAAACCGGCCGGGCAGGCAGTTCGCTTAGCCTCAAGGGCATCAGGATCGTCTCCGCCTGTCGCTTGCTTTCCTCACTCTCCTCCGTATCCGTCAGAGGCAGCGGATCGTGAAGCACGTTCTTCTTAGCCAAACTTGACACAGATGTCTTCAGCGGCATGGCCTGAATCGGCGGTTCCTCCGGCCAGGGCGCGGAGGAAGCAGGCTTCGCCAGCACGTTGTGCAACCACGACCGCCAGGGTTCAGCATTCGGCGTTTTATCCACAGCGTCAGGCTCTTCATAGCGCCAAAGCTTGATCTGCCAAGGGGTTTCGTTCTGTGGATAAGTTGTGGACAAACGCTTTTGACCGTCACCAACCACCACCTGCATAACCCAATCCATCATGCTCTCCGCCGCCCAAATGCGATAGTCGCTGTCCGGCATATGCCAGCTCAGCTTACCATCCTCCGGCGCGCATCCGATGAGGATCAGCCGTTCTCTGGCGCGTGTCATCGCCACATAGAGAAGCCTTGCCCGTTCGGCCTTTTCATCCAGCAAACGCTGAATATCAAAGGCTTCCTCCGCCATGGTCTCCCTGCGGATGTTCAGCGCTCTGTTCACATAGGGCAGGCTGACCCCCAATCTGCTGTGCGCCATCAGCCCCGAGCGGCGGTTCAAGTGCAGCTTTTCCCCCATTCTCGCACAGAAAACTACCGGGAACTCCAACCCCTTGCTTTTATGGATGGTCATAATCCGTACCAGATTCTCCCCCTCGCCCAGGGTCTTTGCGGAACGGTCATCCCCGCTGAGGCGCTGCTCCTCCATCTGCCGCAGAAAGTCAGATAGCGTTACACCGCCGTTGGCTTCGTATTCCACAGCCCTTTGGCAAAGCATCCGAAGGTTTGCTTGACGAAGCTCACCTTCAGGTAATGCTCCACAGGCCGCGTACAGGCCGGTTTCCCGCAGGAGCATCCACAGGAAGTCGCTCAGCCGCATCACCTGGCTTCGGAATCGCCACTCCGCCAATTGTTCCCTGATGGCCCGGCAGCGCGCCCCTAATTCATCCTCCCCTTGGCAGCAGGCTACGAAAGCATCGTAAAATCCTACGCCGCGCCCTGTCTGGCACAGTCGTATGGATGCTAGCGCCTGATCGCTGAGCTGAAAGGGCAGCATCTTTAGTACAGAAAGCAGCGGCATATCCTGCCGACCGTTGTCCAGCAGGCGTAAAAGCGCCATCATAGAGGTGATTTCCGCCAGGTTAAAGTAATTTTCCGAGCCGTCAAAGTACACGGGGATACCCTGCTCCTGAAGCAGCTGAGCCATAGCGGAACCCACGCCCGCCACCTTCGGCAGCAGAATCACCATGTCCCGATAGGTCATGCCCTCCCCTGTCAGGGTTTGAATCCTCTGGGCGATGATCTGTACCTCCGCCGCGTACTCCTCAGCCTTTCTGCCTTCCCCCACATCCGCCAAATGAATCTCGATAGGCGGATCGTGCTCTGTTTCCCGTCCCGCAATCAACTCCTCGGCAACGGTGTAATTAAGCTCTGTCACCGTTTCCCTCATGAGCCGCCGGAAAATGATGTTGGTTCCCTCCAGGATATTTGTGCGGCTGCGAAAGTTCTTTTGCAGGAAAATTCGCCGCTCACTGGCGTCTTCTTCATCGCTGTATGTCAGCATACGGTGAAGGAACAACCGCGGTTCCGCCTTTCGGAAGCGGTATATGCTTTGCTTCACATCCCCCACCATGAACATACAGCTGTTTTTCCCGTGAATACTCTGCAAAATCGCGTCCTGAACAGCAGAAACGTCCTGGCACTCATCGACAAAAATGTGATCGTATTCTTCCTGAAGCGCCTCTCGGTAAATTTCATCGGAAAGTACCGTTAGGGCCATTTGCTCCAAATCACTGAAATCCAGGTAGCTTCTTTGCCGCTTAGCCTCCGCAAAATACGATTCAACGCGCCGCAGCAGTACCGCTAAGCCCTTCAAATGGGTCTGAATCATTGCCCATTCCCACTGAACCTTCGTTTCGTTCAGCGCCAGGCTGTCAGCGGTCTCCTTAATCATGGTCTTGATCTTATTCCGCAGCGTGTTATACTGCTTCTGCCACTGCTTCTGCTCATCCGTCAGACCGCGGCAGGTAACGGCTTTGGTGAGGCTGAAGGTCGCCAAACCTTCAGCCATTTGCTGGGGCGTCTGCTCGGCCAGAGCCGCCAGCCGTTGATATCCCTGCCAATCCTGCTGGAGGGTGGCATGCAGCGCCTCCACGGCGTTAACGTCCTCAAACAGCTTCTCCTGCGCCGTCAGCAAAACGCCGATCCCCTGCAGCTGCCGCTTGCCCTGGGCCGCCAACACCTGATACCACGGATGCTCCGCCAGCTTGTCCACCGTAAGCAAGTCAATTTTTTTGTCCAGCCAGTCAAAGGGCTGAGGCAGGGACATCAGAAACTTGTACAGCTGGCCTGTCATATCGCGAATATCCTTCTGGCTGAAGGACGATGCGAAGGCCTGAAATTCCGCCTGCTCTGGCTCATCCAGCAGTTCATTCATAGCCCTCTGGAAAGCCTCTTCAAACAAGATTTCCGTCTGCTTTTCCTCGGCAATGCGGGACAGGGGGTCAATCCCCACCGCCTGGAAGCTATTTTTCAATACCTTCTGGCAGAACGCATGAATGGTGGAGATTTCCGCACACTCCAAATCATCCAGGGCTTGTCCCATGATGTCGGCATCATTCCGGCTTTCAGACAGCAGCCGCTGATTCAAACGCTGCCGCATCTCCGCCGCCGCCACCCTGGTAAAGGTGACAATCAGCATCCGATTCAGCCGGACGCCCTCCCGAAGCAGGGTCATGATTCTCTCCACCAGCACGGCTGTCTTGCCTGAACCCGCCGCGGCGCTGACCAGAATTGTATGGTTTCGCGCGTTTATGGCCTGACGCTGCTCCTTCGTCCAGTTTGGCATGGCAATCCCCTTTCTTGCTTCACCGCTTTCTTCATTGTACCACACATTGCAAGGGACGAAAAGTATATTTCACGTGAAACAACGCACAGCTTTAGCCGATATTTTTGCCGTACAATTAAATATTGATTATTTAATCAATATTTAATTAAAGAAAACCAAGACATTTCAATGGACTTGTCTCTTTTCCTCGCTGAAATCTACTAAACCTATCTTCAGCGCTATCTTTTTCCGATGTATACGCTCTCTCGCGATTTCACGGCGTCGGCATTTAAAAAGGCGATCGACTGCTATTACCAGCCTCTCGCCCTCTATGGTCATGAAAAATCAGGGTCCTCAATTGTCCTTGCCGGCACAGGCTGACCACTGCTTGTCTCGCTGATGGATGCCGTGCCCTCCGCCGCCATTCGCACCCGATAGCTTCGGCGGTCATCGCAGCCATCCATGTCGCTTTCATCCGTGCAGGTGACAAAGGTCTGCACACCGCTGATTTCCTTCAGCAGCCGCGTTCGCCTGGTCATATCCAACTCGCTCATCACGTCATCCAACAGCAGCACAGGGGTGTTGCCCGTGACCTGCCGACACACTTCCAACTGTGCCAGCTTCATGGACAGGGCCGCCGTGCGAATTTGGCCCTGAGAGGCAAACAGCTTCATCTCCCGCCCGTGGAGCGTGAGCGCCAAATCCTCCCGGTGGATGCCGAAGCCGGTGGTTCCCCGCAGCATGTCCTCCCTGCGCCCTTGCTCCCATTGGCGGCGCATCCTTTCGGGGATGTCCTCGCCCTCCAGGCAGGCCGTGTAACGCATCGAAAAGGCTTCCTCCGGCCTTCCGCTGATGGCACGATACTGTTCGGCTGCGATCTCCGCTGTCAGCGCTAAAATCTTTCTGCGCATCGGGATGATGACCTGGCTTGGCGCGGCCATGGCCTCCTCGAACACCGCGATCATCCCCGCGTCCGTCTTGCCGGATTTTTTGCACTGGCGCAAAATGGCGTTGCGCTGCTCCAAGGCCTTGCTGTACTGCTGAAGAGCCACAAAGTAGGAGGAGGACAGCTGGCTGAGCATCATATCCACAAAGCGCCGGCGGATGGCGGGGCCCTCCTTGACAATCATCAGATCCTCCGGGGAAAATATAACGCATTGAAGCCTGCCCATCAGATCCGACAGCCTGGATGCCCGCTTGCGGTCAAGGTAAACCTGCTTTTTCCGGCTCTCCCCCGGCGTCAGCTTCACCGCGATTTGGCATCGGCTGTTTTCTCCCCGCACCGTGACGCCCACTGCGGCCATATCCTCGCCCTTGCGCACCACCTCCCGATCCAGGCTGGTGCGGTGGCTGCGGCCCAGGGCACAATAATGAACGGCTTCCAGCAAATTGGTTTTGCCGGAGCCGTTCTGACCGAAGAGCAGGTTCACCCCCGGATGAGGATGAAGCGTCAGCTCCCCGTAATTACGGAAATCATGCAGCTTGATTTCTTCGATCAACATAACCGTTATCGTCCCGTTACTGGAACACTCTCACAGGCAGAATCAGGTACAGATAGCCCTCCCCTTCCTTGGGACAAACCACACAGGGGCTGACGCTGCTGTTGAACTTCATACACAGGGAATCCTCGCTGATGTTGCGGATGACATCGGTGATATACTTCGCGTTGAATGCGATCTCAATGGGTTCACCTGAAAGCGTGGCGTCCATTTCCTCACGAACGTCGCCAAGCTCCGCATTGGAGGTAATCAACAGACTATTGTCAGCAAAGCGCATCCGAATCAGATTGTTCTTGCCCTCCCGTGCCATCAGACTGGCGCGGTCAATGGCATTCTGAACAGCCGCCCTGTCCGCCATAGCCTGGGTCTTGAAGGCAGGGGGCAGAATCTTGCGGTAGTCAATGTACTCGCCCGCCAGCAGCACCGTAGACAGCCGTGTATTGCCAAAGGTGGCCTGCATGCGGGTTTTGCCCAGCAGCAGCGTACAGAATTCCTCTTCCTCGGGGAGAATTTTGCTCAGCTCATTCAGCACGCGGCCCGGAATAACAGCTTTCAGCGTTTCGACGTTCTCAGGCAGTTCAAAGGGCTGGAAGACCTTCTGCATGGCCAGGCGGAAGCCGTCCAAGGCCACCAGGCGAGCCTCATCCTGAACAATTTCCAGCAGGCAGCCCGTCAAAATCTGTCGGCTTTCATCCGTGGCGATGGCGAAGACCACGCGGCTGATCATTTCCTTCAGCTTGTTCTGAGGAATCTTGATGGTAGCGCCGCTCTCCACCTCTGCCATTTCCGGGTATTCCATGGGATTCATCCCCGCCAGATTGCTCTTGGAGGACATGCAATGGATGGAAGCGGAATGATTCTCGTTGACCTTGATGGTTACCATGCCGCCGGGCAGCTTGCGCACCAGCTCGGTCAGCAGCTTGCCGGGCAAAACGACCCTGCCGGGTTCCCGGACATCTGCGTTCAGCACGCTTTCAATGGTCAGGCTTCCGTCCGAGCAGGTGAGGTTGATCCCTTCTGCGGAGGCTTCCACCAGCACGCCCTCCAGAATCTGTTTGGCAGGCCGTGCCGCCAGCGCGCGCGTAACGGTGTTGAGTCCATCCAGCAAGTCCTGGGCGTTCATCGTAAATTGCATGGGATCATCCTCTCTGATACACAATCTAATAGATAGTTTATAATAGTCGTCGTAGTAGGACCTGTGGACATTGTGGAAAAGTCCTCAAAGCCTTGTCATGGCAGGCTTTCAGGCCTCTGCCAAAAGTGGATAAGGCGTGGAAGTCCACCCTGAACCGGTGGATAAAAGCTGTGCCTCACAGTATATTCCATACGGAGGGCGAAATTTCCTGCCTTCGGTATGGATAAGGTGAATAAAAATGATGCTTTTTTTTCCTTCTGACGATGGCTGACGCCTACCTGCTTTCCCCTGCGGCGGTGAATATACACAGAACCAACATCCTGTGGATAAAGGGCTGTGGATACGGTAACAGGTGGAAAACATTGACTTTTGGCGAAGGAAGGCGCAGGGTTATCAACTTGATGTCAACAGGTGGTTCGGTTTGGCAGCAAAGGGAAAACCATGATGAATAAAGAGATATTCTGGCCGGGAAAACAGTCTGCGAAGGGAAATCCTTTATTCCATGACGAAAGAGGCGGCATTTTCATGCACGGCTTTGGAGCTGTACGGCCTCGTATCCCTGATCCCACGCTTCTGCCGATGGAAAGCTGCACAAGAAAAAATCTCCAAAGTGATTGGCAGCACTTTGGAGAGTACCTGTTGTCCTTACGCCTTCACCCGAGCTTCCTCCTGCCTTGTCTGCTTCCGCTTGCCCATGGTAACGCGCACATACAGCGCCGTCGCCATGGTGAGGGCGAAGGAAAGACATGCCATCAGCTGCTGACCATAGACGGTTATGCCGAAAAGCTGATTGTTCCGTGACTGTACCAGGTTCAGTACCCAGCTGCCGGCCAGGGAGGCCGCGAAGCCCAAGGCGCCGCTGATGCAGTTGCGAATGGAGGATGCCTGAACAAAGTACTCCACTGGGACGTAATCATAGAGTATGTTCATCAGGTTCTGCGCCACACCGGCCTGACTGATGGAGAGCAGGATGGTGAATACCGCAATAAACCAGCGCAGGGAGGGCGTCGCGAAGGCCGCTGTCAGGAAGCTGATGGCGGCGATGTACAGGGCCATTTCGATGCACCTGGCATAGGAGGTCCGGTCGGCGTAGCGGCCAAGGGGCTTGGAAAGAAAGAAGCGGAAAAAGTTGCCCGCAATGTTGATGAGCTGCACCGTGCCGATGCTCAGCATCAGCTCCTTGCTTTTGTAGCTGCCCAGAAAGCCCACGGTGAAGTACTGCGCGCAGTTCCACATGACCGTCAGTACAACAACGTGCAGATAGCCGCGGTTCGTCATCAGCGCCCGCAGAACCTCCCGAATGGACGGTTCGGACGCTGTGCGTTCCCTGCGCTCCCAACGGCTGTTAATGCGCATCAGAGCCGCGAAGCTGGCCAGGTTAATCAGCATACCCAGGAGGATGATGAAGGCGAAGGAATCCGTCAAGCGGCCCAGAAGCTCGAACCTGTCCATCATCATTCCCAGGATGAAGGTGAAGATCATGCCCCCCATCAGGGACATCATTTCCTTTTCGGCGGAATAAACCGCGCGCTTGTGGGGATCCACAAAGGCGTTGGCCCATAGGAACACGATGGACGCCATGGAGTAGTTGAACAGATAAGCCAGCAGAATACCGCCATAGATCAGGACAGTCTTGGCATGCACATCCAGCGGCAGGAAGGGCAGCGTGTACAGCAGCACAAAAATGGACTGGCTGGACATACAGGCAGTGATGACCCATCGTTTCACATTGCGGATTTTTCGCACAAGCTGTAAGGAAAAAAGCTGAAACAGGCTGGCGATGGTAACCAGCGAGGACACGATGCCGATGCTGCTGTCGCTCAGGCCGATGTAGGTGAGCAGCTTGAACAGGTATACATCGGACACCAGCATGGAAACAAAGTATTCCAGCATGCAGAACCACCGGTAGCCGCTCCTGGAGCGGCGGTATTCCGGCGTGTCATAGACCGAAAGCGTCATGGGGAGTCTCTCCTTTGATGAACCCGGCGCGGCAAGAAGGCCGGGGCGTGGATTTCAAAAAAGCAGGCTTCGCTTCAAACGCCGAGGATGGACTGCTCCCTCCCGGTGCCCGTGCATAGCAGCGCCGTCAGCAGCGCCGCCTGGACGCCCTTGTAGGCCCCGGCAATGGGAAAGCGCTCCTCCAGGGTATGATCCATGGTGTTGATGCTCTCGCCTCCGGGACAATAGCAGGTGCCAAGACACACCGCGGGGATGCTCCGCGCGATGGCGATGCTGCAGTTGGTGGCGCCGCCCCGCTGGAACATCGGCTGAAGGCCCATTTTTTTCAGCACCGCGTAGAGACTTTCCACCACAGGCGCGTGAAGGCTCTGGCTTCCGGCGGGTATGTCGCATAGCACGCGGCTTTCCCAAGTGATGATGTCCTTCCCCCAACGGGCAGACTCCTCGTCGCAGGCCTCCTGGATGGCGCGATAAATCTGCTGATCGAGAGCTTCCAGTAGCGCGGCGTCATTGGAGCGGTAGTTGATTTTGATGCTGGCAGACGGCGGTATGGCATGGACGCCGGCGTCGTTGCCCGCGTGAAAGTTGGAGACGCAGAAGGTGGTCTTCGGCGCAAGGGGAACCTGTAAGTCGGCAATCTTTGCCACTGCCCGCGCCGCCGCATGGAGGGGATTGGCCACCTGTCCGAAGGCACCGAAGGCGTGGCCGCCGATGCCGTGGAAGGTGATTTCCGCCGTCCGCAGTCCTGTGGCTTCATAGATGATGGTGGACATGCTGGCGCTGTCAATGCTGATGCAGGCGTCGATTTTCCCCTTCTGCTCATCGAGCAGGGACTTGACGCCTTCCATGCCGCCAATGCCTTCCTCCCGGGTGGTGCCGGCGAAGAGTAAATCGCCCTTTGTCTGAATACCGCAGACATCCAGCGCCCGGATCACGGAAAGGATCACGGCCAGGCCGCGGGTATCGTCGCTGATGCCGGGGGCAAAAAGGAAGCCGTCCTTTTCCTCCACGCCGCCTACGCTGCCCAGGGGGAACACCGTGTCCATGTGCGCTTCCAACAGGATACAGGGGCCGCCGCCCTGGCCCTTGCGCAGACCAAGAACGTTGCCGTCCTGGTCAATGCGGACATCCTGGAGCCCCAGGTCGCGGAACATGGCGGCGAAAAGCTCCGCTCGGGCGTCCTCATGGAAGCTGGGGGCCTCTACGCAGGTCAGCCGCTTCTGCTCGCTGATGCACCTGGCATGATCCTTCTGAATCCAATCAAGGGCGTCCGCGATTTCATCCATGGCCAGTAGGTTCTCTAACGCGGCTTGTACGGGTTGGCTGACGGTATATTCCATGAGTTCCTCTCTTTCAGGCCTTCGGGCTGATGCGGATGGCGCTTTCTGATGCGCGGATGCAGAGCTCCGCCGCCTTGAAGCAATGCTCCTGGGTCATGGCGGTTTCCGTGCGGTGGATGCAGTCCAGAATCAACTGACCGAAGAAGGGATAGCCGATTTTGTCGTTGAGGGTGTAGCGCTTTTCTCCCTCCTTATCCACCAGGATGACCGTGTTGGTCACCATGTCCGGCACGGCGGGATCGACAGTTTTGCGCAGCTCCAGGGTGCCCTCGGTGCCGGTAATGAAGGTGCGGCTGTCGCCCCAGGTACGAAGGCCGTCGGGGGTGAACCAATCCACCCGGAAGTAAAAGCTGGCGCCGTTTTTGCCAACTGCCATGCAGTCGCCAAAGTCCTCGAACGCGGGATGCTCGGGGTGATTGTAATTGGCTACGCGGCTGGCGACGATTTCCGCATCCTCCTCCCCTGCGAAGGTCAGGAACTGCTCAAGCTGATGGGAGCCGATGTCGCACAGGATACCGCCGGACTTCTCCCTGTCGAAGAACCATGCGGGGCGGCAGGCGGGGCTGAGCCGATGGGGGCCGAAACCATCCATATGGATCACCCGGCCAATGGCGCCCTGCCGGATCAGCTCCTCCGCGAAAAGGCCGCCGCCGGTGTGGACGCGCTCGCTGTAATAGCAAAAGTATTTCCGGCCTGTGCGTCGAACACAGGCCCGGGCGGCTTCCACCTGCTGCAGGGTGGTCATGGGCGCCTTATCGGTAAAGTAGTCCTTGCCGGCGTTCATGACGCGGATGCCCAGATCGCACCGCTCGCAGGTGACGGCGGCGGCGGCCACCAGCCGAACCTCCGTATCTCGGAAAATTTCCTCCTCGCTGGCCGCGACCTTGGCCTGGGGAAAGCTGCGCAGGAAGGAAGCTACCTTCTCCGGGTCGGGATCATAGACGGACTTCAGCGTGGCCCCGGCCTTGATGAGGCTGTCGCACATGCCGAAGATATGCCCATGATCCAGGTGCATGGCGGCAAAAGCGAATTCTCCCGGCTTCACCACCGGGCCGGGCTTCTCAGGGAAGGTATAGGGAGGCTCAAGGATGACGGACATGGCGCTTCCTCCTGCTATCATGGTTGGCCCTTTCGTTGGGACGAAGGGCGAAAAATATGTATTACAAAAAGGCCAGACGATCGGCATAAGCGCCGAAGGATGGCTGAGTTGATGGAGACTGCAAGGATGAAACCGGACAAAGCGGCTTTGCTGCATTCAAACCAGCGACAAAGCCCCGGTCGGTGTCGGAGGGCCAGCAGGCACACTGACAATCCAGAGAAAATGGACGGACTTCTTCGGGACATTCAACCGGGGCGAAGCCCCTGAACGGCGACTTTCGCGCTTTTTAAGGAAAAAGGCTTCCTTACACGAACGAGTGGCCGGGAGAACGGCAAAGCCGATTGACCGGTGAGCAAGTGCGAAACTCGACAAAGCGGCTTTAATGCTTTGTTGACGCACTGGCTGGCCTTACCGCTGCTGGTCCCGCTTCAGGAAATCCGCAACAAAGGCGTCGTCGTTGAGGTCGGGGTAAAGCCGGTACACCCGGTCGATTTCCTCCGCCTGCCCGGGGGACAGGGTTTCGTTGGGGTCCAGACACCAGATGCCCTTCATCAGGCCCTGACGGCGCAATACCTCGTGCATCCCGGCGATGCAGCCGGCAAAGTTGTTCCGCGTATCAAAGAAGGCGCTGTTGACGTCGGTCACCTGGGCGGCCAGGGTCATCCACTTGGCCGGGATGGGATCGCCGGGGTTCAGGGCCTTGATGTCCCGGAACATCTCTACCGCCGTATGGGTCCACGCGGACCAGTGGCCCAGCAGCCCGCCCACAGTGCGCACGGTGCGCCGGGTATCGCCGTCCTGGAAGGCGTATTCCGTCAGCAGATCGGTGACAATGCTGTCGTCATTGCCCGTGTACAGAGCGATTTCGTGATCTGCGAAGGCGATGGCCCGGGCCACGTCCACCGTCAGGTAACGGTTAAAGGCGGCGCATTTGATGGCCTTGACTCCCGGAATGGCGCAAACCTGCCGCCAGTAATCGTAGGTAAACACGCGGCCTCCCACCGCCACCTGCAGGTAGAAGCCGATGACATCCAGTACCTCGGTCACCAGACGGGTGCGCTCAATGAGGGTTTCCTCGCTGAGGTGATTGAGGCCGCCGGGGCTGAGCAGCACCGCGTCATAGCCCAGCCGCTTCGCCAGCTCGGCCTCCGTTACGGCTTGAGGGGCTTCGCCGCAGGCGCCCGCCACGGCCAGGATTTCCCGGCCCGTCCGGGCGCGGTAGTCCGCGATCTCCGAAATAGCTACCGTCAGCACCTGCTCAAACAGGTTGATCTTCGGGTCACGGATGGCAAACTGTGTGGTATGCACCGCCACGGCAATGCCGTCCACGCCGCTTTCCAGGTAATAACGGATGAGGCGGCGCTGGCCCGCCTCGTCAAAGCGGCGGTCTTCATCCAGCACCAGGGGCATGGCGGGGAGGAAGGCTCCCCGCTTCAACAGCTGCATCGCTTCACTGCGCATCAGAATTTTCCTTTCTGCTCCTCAAAATGGGTGGGCTTGCCCAACTGGCGTCCGCCCTGCAAAATCCACTCGGCCTGGCGGCGCATCATTTCGTCAATGCCCATGTCCGGGTAGCCGTACAGGGCCACGCATTTCTGGGCGTTGCAGAGGATACCGCGTTCGCCCTCGCTGCCGGAAAAGGTAACCTCCTTGCCCAGCAGGCTGGCCAGGCGGGTGGCGGCATAGCGCACGCTGACGGTCTCCGGGCCGGTGACGTTCAGGTTAGCCACCTTTTCGTCCGCCAGGAAGAGGGCGCGCAGGGCCACCTCGTTGACATAGCGCTGCCATACGCAGTTGAAGGCGGGCACCCCCAGGGGAATCGGCTTGCCCTCCGTGATCCACTGACACAGGTCAAACAGGATGCCGTAGCGCAGGTCGATGGCGTAGCTCAGGCGGAAGTTGACCACCTTGGCGCCGTAGTGACGCGCGGCATACTCAAAGATGCGCTCACGGCCCAGGCAGCTGATGGCGTACTCGCCAATGGGGGACGGCTCCACGCTTTCGTCGTTGCCGCCGCTTTCCGGCTTAACGAAGGGATACACGTTGCTGGTGGAAAAGACAACGTACCGGGCGTCCCCAAAGTGCCGGGTGACCAGCGTGGGTACGGCCACGTTCATCTCCCAGGTTTCGCAGGCGCTGCCCGAGGTGCCGAACTTCCGCCCCGCCATGTAGATGATGTTTTTCACCTTGGGCAGCTTGGCGATCTGTTCGGCGTCGGTGAGATCGGCGGAGATGGTCTCCACCTTCTCCTTTCTCAGGAGCTCTACCACAAAGGGATCGGTGAAGCGGGAAACGGCGATGACCTTGCGGGGCTTGCCGCTTTTCTCCACCGCGCGCTTGGCCATCACGGACAGTGTGGGACCCACCTTGCCGCCCGCGCCAAGGATCATGATGTCGCCGTCAAGCCTGGCCATGTCCTGAATCAGGGCCTCACCGGGGGTGGACAGGGCTTCGTCCAGCTGGTATTCATTCCACATGGGTCAATTCCTCCTGTCTTGTTGAAGCTCATGGAGCAGCGCGCTGCCCGTGTCGATGATCGCCTCCGCGACCCCCGCCTTGAAGATGGAGCTGCGCACCTCATAGCTGCCGTTGGTGAAGGCGTCCGCCGTGGGAAAATAGCCCTCGTAGCCGTTGCCGCAGCAGCATGGCAGCACCAGCGTCCACTCCGCGCTGTCCTTCAGCGCCCGGCCGATGCCGGAGAAGGGCTCCCCGGGGATACCCACCAGCGCCACGCCGCCGATGGCCAGGGCCGTCACGCACAGGTCGAAGGCCTCGGGGCCATGCTCCAGCTCCACCATCCGTTCGGCCTCTGCTACAACGGTGGTAAGCATCATGCCCTCAAAGGGAATCTCACTGTCCCGTCCGGCCAAGTGAAGGTTGTTGTAATGATGGGCCAGGGGCATTTCCTCCGGGGAGGGCATGTTGGAGGGATGGCGGATGATGCGCTGCAGGCCATCCAGGCGCTTCACGGGGATGTAGCAGACCTTGTCATAGGTCTGAAGCACAGCGCCCGCCACCACCCGGCCCATGTGCCGGGCGTGACCATAGCCCCGCATCACATTGTCGAAGTCCATGGTCATGTCGTTCAGCGCGCCCAGGACGGGGGCGGGGTTGACGTGATTGATGTCCCCCTGCACGCCGTTGAGGACGATGCAGCGGGTGTTGTCGATGGCCTTTTCCACCGTGCGTCGGGCCATGCCGGGCCAGTCGGCGGAAATGACGCTGCCGCCGATGGTGTCCGGGTGAACGCCAAAGTGCGCCAGAACGATGCTGGGGGCGCCCTCCCGGTCAAAACGCAGGACGCCCACGCTGTCGTCGATTTCCCCGGCGGGGCCGATTACGTCAGGATTGTCAATGCCGGGGTTGGTGCGGATGCTGCCGTCCTTCATGCGGAAGCGGCGGATGAAGGCGATGCCCGGTGCCCTGCCTGTGCCCCAGCCCATGCGGGCGGGCCGGAGATCGTCGATGGCGAAGCGCGCGGCGTCCATCAGCCGGCCTTCCAGGAAGCGAGCGTAGATTTCCTGGCGCTCCGGGTCAACCTCACCGAAGATCATCGGCCCGGTGTGGGTATGGGTGGCGGTGATGAGAATGCGTTCCGCCGGTACGCCTGTGGCTTCCGCCATCCGCTGGCGCACAGGGTTCAGATAGCCCTGCTTCAGTCCCAGGTGATCCACACTGATGAGCAGCAGCGTCGTTTCGCCCATGGAAAGCGCCAGAACGCTGGCTTCCAGCTCGTCCAGCACGCGCTCGGCAAGGCGTACCTTGTAGTAACCCGCGATGGGGGTACCCATGGCGGGAGTGATGTTGACCCGGGCAAAGCCGGCGGCCAGTCCGTTCATCAGTGTTCATCCCTTTCATGCTTGGGTTCAGGCGGTATAGACATCCCGTCCGCCCACGATGACGTGGGAAACGCGGATGTCGTCATCAAACAGCGTCAGGTCGGCCCGCAGCCCGGGGACGATGGCGCCGCGATCCGTCAGGTTCATGATGCGGGCGGGGGTGGCGGCGGCCATTTTAACGGCGTCCGTCAGGGGAACCCCGGCCATCCGCACCATATTGCGTACCAGGCGGTCAAAGGTGGCGACGCTCCCGGCGAAGCTGGTGCGGTCGGGCAGCTTGGCCACGCCGTCCTCGATGACCACGGCCAAGCCGTTCTTCCAGTGACCTAACACCGACGGGCCGTCGGGCATCCCCGCTCCGCGCATGGAATCGGTAATCAGGGCTGTGCGGTCGGGGCCCTTGAACTTGTAGACATACTTGAGCAGCTCGGCAGGCAGATGCTTGCCGTCCGCGATGATCTCCACCGTCATGCTGTCGATCATGTAGGCGGCCTCCAGGACGCCCGCGTACCGATAGGCGTTTTTGCGGTGGATGGTGCTCATGCTGGAATACAGGTGCGTCACATGGGTATAGCCCGCGTCCCAGGCGGCCTCCACCTCGGAGAATTCCGCGTCGCTGTGGCCGATGGCCGCCAGGATGCCCCGGCGCTTCAGCTCCCGGCCTAATTCAAGGGCGCCCGGAAGCTCCGGCGCGATGCTCCAGCGCAGGATGTGCTTGCAGCCGTCCAGAATTTTCAGGTACTCCTCCGGCTTGGGGTTGCGCAGATGGCGCGGGTCCTGAGCCCCTGCCTGGCCCATGGCAAAATACGGCCCCTCAAAGTGAAGACCCGGCATATCCGCCCCCCGGTCGTTCCGGGTGAGCGCCTCCTCATAGGCCCGCTCCATGGCCAGGGTCTGCTCCAGCTCGCCGGAGGTGGCGGTGGGGATGACGGTGGTCGCGCCGTAGCGGGCATGCATGGCGGCTGCGGTAAGGAAGGCGTCGGCTGTGCCGTCCAGAAAATCAGCGCCGCCGCTGCCATGGGTATGCAGGTCGATGAAGCCGGGAGAAACGTACCGGCCTTCCGCGGCGATTTCCCGATCAAAGGGCAGGGCCTCGCCGGTGACGGCGGTGATGAGGCCGTCCTCAAAATAAACGTTCAGGCCCTGGGCAATCTCGTCGCCCAGGATGACGCGGCCGCCGCTGATCTTTGTTGTCATGGATGGTATCTCCTTTTTACGCGCCCCGGCCGGGGAATGAGCCCAGTCGGGGGAAGAACATGGCCAAAGGCCGTGACAGCCTGTCGAAAAAGCCATAGGAGGTGCCGGAGAGCCCGCAGGCCCGCTGACTGTCCATTAAAAATCGGCAATCTCCCTCGGGGCTTTCAAACGGGGGAAGCCCCGAGGTACAGGGGCGTTTGCCGCTTTGTCGACCCGCTGACACGGCCAAAGACCGCGATTTACTTCATGTCCTTGGGCAGCCACTTGGCGTTGTAGTCCATCAGATCCTTCACCACATCGCGCACGCGGGTGAAGTCCTGCACCAGGGGATCAATGCACAGGGCGCTGGTTAGCTTGGCGGCGTCCCATTCCATGGCCGCTTCCATGAACAGCTCCTCCCGCAGAGCGGTAGGGATGACGATGGCCTGGGCGCTCTTGGGCAGCGGATTGGCGATGGCGGGATGAACGCCGGTGGCGTCGAAGGTGACCATGGTTTCCACCACAGTATCCATGGGCAGCTCCCGCACCTGGCCGAAGTTGCGGTAGTTCACCACGTCATAGAATTCGCGGCCGCCCTCCAGGGCTTCCACCACGCGCTCCATGCGCTCGCTGCTGATGCGCAGGGGCGGCATGTTGCCGGTTTCCAGGGGCACAACGATGTCGTCCCGCAGACGCTTGACGGAGGTGGTGCGATCCTCCAGGCGGTCATAGTGCATACCGAAGCGGTCGCGGTTTTCCTGATTGCCGGTGGTCTGGTAGTAGAACTCGGCGCAGTGCTCGTCGCTCAGGCCGGGCATGCAGCCCAGCATATCCCACAGGATGAAGCGGATCCGCTGGTTCTCGCGGCCCGCAAAGGGATCGTCGTAGGTAATGTTTGTTTTTCCGGCCCAGGCGGCTTCAATCATGCCCTTGTCGCGCATGATTTTGAGGGCGTCCTCGCCATGGAATTTCACGTCTGTCAGGAAGGAGCAGTGATCCACGCCGGACACGGAGAAGCTAACCTCGTCAAAGCTCTTGGCGCCGAAGTAGGGCAGCAGGATTTCCAGATGGTTGCGGATGCCGTGACAGAAGCCCACCGCGTGGACGCCCGCGTACTTCTGTACGCAGCGGGTCAGAGAGGTGAGGGGGTTGGTCACGTTGAGGATGGTGGCGCCGGGGCACAGGCGGTTCATCTTCTTGGCGATACGCACAAATTCCGGCACATGGCGGATGGTGCGGCTGGCGCCGGCGATGCCGCTCTCGCTGCCCTTGACGTTATAGAAGCCGTGGCGGCGGGTAATCAGATGGTCCTCCAATTCCGCCTCCAGTCCGCCGTGGGAAATGGCGATGGCCACATAGTTGGAGCCTTCCAGGGCTTCATCCTCGCTGAGGGTCTTGGTGAGGGTGATGGCCTTGTCGGGGTACATGTCGTTGTAGTATTTGCAGAAGCGGTATACGTTGTCAAGCGCCGTCTCGTTGATGTCGTAGAGGCACAACTCCGTTTCACGGTCGAAGAAAGGGTTATCCAGGAAGGTGCTGAACAGACCGTAAGTCCAGGAATAGGAACCGCCGCCGATCATGCTGATCTTCAGTTTCATGGTTTTCCCTCCATTTGATGGTCGCTTGGTGATTTATTGTTCAGGCGCGTTCCCCACCGGCGGGTGATCGGCGGGGTTCGGCGCGAGAAGCCCTCTTATCTGGCGGAAGCGTTTGACATCCGCCGCGTCGAAGCAGTTGAGCGCCCCTGGGAAGACCCATTCGTAGGTGTGGGTCTGGTCGTGATAGCGCTCGGAAACGATTTCCTCGTAGGATTGATATGCCTCATCGGTATGGCCGGGCAGACCTGTGATCAGGGAGGCCAGGCTTGCCAAGCGGGAGCATTCGCCCGTGGCGTAGTAGCAAAGACGGGCCATGTCCGCCTCGGGCCACCGGGCCAGCATCCGCGTCGCGGCGATGGCTTGACGTACCCGCAGGGCGAACAGGGAATCCCCCAGCTGCATCAGGTAGGCGTTGAGCTTGTACATGGTTCCCCACCCGATGTACATGGTGGAGCCCAGAGACGCGGGCAGCAGAGAGCCGGAGGCCGTCATGTCCATCACCAGCACCTGCCACCCCTGGCGGACGGCCCGGTGAATCCAGTGAGCATGCTCCTCCATGCGTGAAAGTCCCTCCGGCCACAGCGCGATGACGGTGGGCATAGGGCCGTCGCCCAGGCGCATGTCCCGAAGGAGCGCGCCGGTATTCCAGTAGCCTTCCTGGGGCCGCCAGGCGATGCACCGATAGG
>ERZ777306.1867-NODE-1867-length-30218-cov-8.680967_pt1 | contig 30218 bp, 21 predicted proteins | sample MGYA00374966_ERZ777306 | MGnify/ENA primary metagenome ERZ777306 (study PRJEB29329, sample SAMN06343882) | mouse gut metagenome | isolation source: Mouse cecum | place: Austria: Vienna | collected 2014-11-15 ... | reverse complement strand
GTTTATTTTATCAAACCCTAGTTTTTCAAATGGAGTATTTAATTCATTAAATAATTCAATATCTTTAATACTTTCTATACTTTTAGATAATTCAGAAATTTTAGGATTTTCAACAACATCTAAAATTGAATCATATCTATCTTGAATTGTATTCCAAATAGATTTATTAATTTGCTCAGCTTCTTCAATAAATTCATCAACTTTTTCTACATATTTTGCTCTGTTTTTCTTAGTATTAACTGGTAAAACACTTAAAACTTCTTTGTTTGTTGAGATATATTGTTCAAATTTTTCTAATATATCACTCATTTTTCATCAGTACCTTTCAATTTTTTTTCTTTTTCTAAAAAAGCCATATATTCTTCTGATTTCTTATATAACTCTAATAGTTCTTCGTTACTTAATTCTGATAATTCAAAATTTTTATCCATTGTATTAATTCCTTTCAAGAAATTATTTTTATTCCGTAATTATTATATATTAATTTAAAATTCAAGTCTATACTTTTTATGTTAAATTTATGTTAAATTTATTTTCTCAAAGAAGCTTATTTTAATTAATAAGCCTCTTTGATTTGTTCTTATTTTATTATTATATAAGAGAATACATCACCTATTGGTTTATATACTGTAACTATTTCATGTGTAATATCTGGTTTTGTAATTGATGTATTAGTTGTTGTATTTGTTCCTGGTATAATTGGTAATGTTTCTGATGTATTAGTATCAGGATTTATAACAACTTCTCTTTCTTCTTGACTTATATCATATAGTGTAAATACCAATCTATAAGTTCCTGTAACTAGTTTCTCACCATCTGCTGGTGGTTTTATTTTATATTTCAAATTAAATACTGCATCACCTAAACTTGAAGAATTTGATTTTATATTTTCTGTGCTTACAGCTTCATATTCAATTCTTCCTTCATTTGTAATTTCTTTAGGTGCTTTTGTTAAAACTTGTCCATCTTCTGAAATTAATTCTACATAATCTGCTAAATCAACAGTTTGATAATTTTTATTATATATTTTTTCAGTAGTTATTTCTCCTTTTTCTCCATATTCTCTTCTTTCTAAAGCTACTGTAATATATGGAGTTGTTAATGTAGAATTATATTCTAATTGTACATCTAATGTATTAGATGTTTCTTCATCTCTTGAAGCATATCCTTGTTCATTAAGTGTTAGACCAGTACTACAATCAATTACAGCTTGATTATCTGGCAATTTTGAATTTAATCCATATCTATTATTAACAATATTTAAGTCTATTGTATCTTCTGCTAAATGTTTTTCTGTTCCATAATATTTACCATCAGCAGATGCAAATGTTTTAATCGAAAGTTTATATGCACCTGAAGCAAGTGAACTATTAGTTGCATTTATTACTAATCTCTTAGAAACGTTTGCAACAATATCATTTAGTTTAACTCTTATTGTACCATCACTTCTTGGATGATATCTTGCTCCATCAATTTCAATCCATGTTCCTAACAATTCAGAACCTTGAACTTCTCTACCATCTTTTGTTAAAGTTACTACTGCTCCTAGTTTTTTATTAAAGTATTGAGTATTTGTAGGAGTAGCACCTTCAACTTGCTCTGTTGAGAATGATGTTCCAACAGTAATACTTGCTGTATTTCCAACATATAAATTTTGAATTCTAGGAGATATTGAAACTCCATTTTGTGAATTTGCTCTATATACATTATATTTTGTTCTATGAGCTGATAATTGTGATGATATTAATCCTATGTTTAACTCTGGTATATTGGCATCATTTAATTGCTCACTATGTAGTTCTATAGTCATTTCAGGATCTGAAGTAATTTTTGCATTTTCTCCTTCTGGAAAATCTACATCTTTAAAATCAACAATAAATATAAATGCTTCATAATGGAATTTTAAATTCGAATCATAATAACTATTATTCATTAAAGTTTCATTATATAGTTCTTTCTTATCTCCATCTTTACTTCCCATAGCAATAAAATCTTTCAAGTAAAATATATTTTGTGGAGTTTTTACTGTATAATAATAGAATTTTGGTTCATTATTTTTTGATAAATCCACCATTGTTATATTGGTTTTTTCTGGAAGCATATAACTTGTATTTAATACTCTTGTTAATTTTTGATAGTATTCATCATCCCTTTTACTTCCATTTATTATTTGATCTCTAAAGTTTCTTTGAGACAATTCCAAAAATGTTGAAAAACTACTATCTGTTGTTATATCTGTTGCTGATGTTGTAAATAAATCATATTTAACCCCTGGGGTTATGGCAGCATTGTATCCAGTATCTTTATCTAACTGCATACTCATAGAAAGATGTATAACAACTTCCACTGTATAAAGGTTTGGTCCTTCCATATAGGTTAAATTCATAAGAATTTCACCAGTACCTAATTTTTTATTTTCTTCAATTTCAACATTCTTTGAGTGATATAAATATAACCCAACAGTTGTTGTTGTATCAGCATTTTCAAATGTGTATTGTTCATCTCCTGTAAATGAACCTTTTCCATCATCATATTTAAAGTTTGTATTAGCATCACTTGCCCAACCAGCATTTCCTGTTTTCATTGCTAAAGCAAATTTTGTATTTGCATCTTCAGAAATATTTTCTATTTCAGATTTATCTACTAAAGTTATATTATCATCTTCCCAATTTACTGAGAAATCTTGAATTGTTAATGTACCATTTTTCTTTATTGCATCTAATTCTTTTAAAGATACATCTACTGCACCTAATGTTGAATAGTTTGTTACTATTAAACTATCTGCTGTTATTTCAATACGTTTTAATCTATTTAAGCCTGTATACCATGCATAATATTGATAATCTTTTGGTGTTGGCTCAATATATCCATAATAAGAACCTGTTGAATTATATTGATCACTTGTAAGATTATTTTCTTTTTGTAATTTATCAGCTTCAGGTGTAAGTATTTCATATGTTGTATAAAAACCATTTTTGGTAATATCATGTTCAGGATCTCTTTGATGTAATCCTAATACATATGATGTTGTAAAGTTTCTTTCTCCCCATTCTGGAGCTTTTCCAATTTGATAGTTCTCATCATATATACCTGAATATAAGTTTTCTCCTTGATATACTCCAAAGAAAGTCATTCCTTCAACATGTCCATATTCACCTTGAACATCTTCTCTGGCTGATATATTTAAATTCGAACCATTATATAAGTATATTCTATTATCAACATTTTTTGTAACTGTTATTCCATCTTCTGAGAATGTTACCTCAGCTGGAACTTCACTTCCGTCTTTATCTACCATACTATAAAAACTTGATAATCTGTTTGCCCCATTTTCTAAATAAAGCATTGTTCCATTTTTTATTGTTAATTTTCCTATAATATTAAATGCATATGCAACATCTTTAAAATAAGTATTAGTACTATCAGTAGTACCTTCTAAATTCATAACAGAATTATCAATTACAACATTTGTTGCTCTTTGAACTGAAATTCCTTTTTTAATAATTTTATTTTCTCTTGAACCATAATTTTTTATTGTTATATCACCATCTTTAGCAGCACTTGATGCATTACCTGAACCAAATATACTTCCTTTTATATTAATTGAATTATTTTCTGTTGTATCATAATCTGTTCCATCTAAATTAATTTTAATATTACCATTAATACTTTTGAAGTTATAATCAAAAACATCTGAACCAGTTCTTGATTCACCACCACCAAATATTGTACCAGATATTTCTATTTTTCCTTGCTCATAACCTTGGTCTATAGCTGATTTTCCTATGAAAAGATTAGCATTTCCAAATATTTTAGCTTGATTTGATCCACCATACACACTACCATTTATTGTAGCACCTGATATATATACATACGAATCTGCACCAGCTATTTGATCTGTACTTGTATCACCAATTGCACCAACGTTTGCAGCATCACCACCACCAAATAAATTATTTTTTATAATAGTAGTTCCTTCTGCAATTATTTTTGTAGGACCTTTTACTAAAGCTTTATTACAAGCATTTCTCTCATCACCTTTACCAGCTGCAAAAGCGCTTCCATTAACTGTTGTTGAACTAATTCTAACAGATGTTTCGCCATCTACATTTCCTAGCTCTCCACCACCATATACGTTTTCTACAATAGAATTTAAAAGCTCTACTGTTGTTTTTTTAGCAACTGTATTTTCACCAAATCCACCACCATATACATTACCTACATTTTCTGTATTTTCACATTTTATCAATGTTTCTCCAACAGTACCTGCTGAATTAGAACCTCCATATATATTACGAGCTTTTCCTTTTACATACATTGCAATAGTTCTGCTTTCTTCAACACCAGCATTATTTCCACCACTATATGCATTTCCAACTTCAGCATTTTCATATAGATACATTTCGTTTTTATATGGTTTATTATCTGTACATTTAACTTGTGCATTGTTTCCACCAGCATATACTTCATTTACATATGTTGGTGCTTTCTCTCCAACTTTAACTGTAATATTTCCAGTAATTGTACCATTTATATTAGCACCACCAAATACTTTAAGATTTTCATATCTTCCACCATCTATTGTTACACTAACTTCTTTGTTAGTTGCTGGTCGTACATTATTTCCTTTTCCTGCTCCATAAATATTTCCAGCAATATTTATATTTCTATCTTCTGATTTTTGATTTACAGTAATTGCAGAGATACCATCTACTGCTCCCATTTCACTACCACCATAAATATTTCCAGTTATATTTACATTATTTGAATCATTATTTACTATAATTTGTGATGTACCATTAACTGATGTTCCTAAACCACAACCACCAACAAATATTGCGTCTTTGCCTTCATTATTAGCATTTACAGTACCACCGCTTAAAGTAATTTTAGCATTTCCTTTAACTGTTCCATTAACATTAGAACCACCATAAACAGTTCCATCAACAGTTCCGTTTTTCATGTTTATTTCAACATTTCCATCAACACCATTTTGGTTAGAACCACCATATACATTTCCACCTATAGTTCCACCTAGTATATCTACTTTAGAGTTTTGAGCAACTTTTCCAAAGTTTCCTCCACCATATACATTTTTTAGTATTTTAGCATTTCCATCTATAATAACATGTGATGAATTTAAATTTCCAGCTGTTGCATTTCCACTTTTTCCATTTCCAGCACCTAATACATTTCCATATTCTAAATCATATATTTTATCCGCTGTTGGAGAAAATTTTTTATTTACTAACCTATCATCTCCACCAATAGTAGCATTTCCACCAATATAAAGTAATGTATTGCCATTCAAAGTTCCAGCTCCATCTTTAGAAGCACAACCATTTATACCTCCAGCTATAGCATATTGAACTATACCATCTGTCATTTGTAAAATTCTATCACCCGCTGTATTTAATTGAAAAGAACCTGCAGATATATATTGTATATTAGCACCACTTCCCTTTATATATATATGTGTATTAGCAAGATTAGCATAATTTGAATTCACACATAATCCACTAGTTATATTAACAATTTGTCCACCTTCTACTGTTAATACTCTATTTCCTTTATCATATGAAGATGTTGTATTGTCTCCATTAGTATAGCCTGCAATTGCAATACCAGCTGTACCAGCCAAATTTTGCTCAGAGCCAGTTTCGCCATATTGTTCATAAAAATCTATACCAATTTTTCCACTTTTTACACATATATTGTATATTGTATCTGAATTAGATATCGTTGATACAATTCCTTTTTCATATCTTGCGGTAAGTCTATAATAAATGTTTAAATTTTCATTATTATTTAATGCTTTATCATAATCTGCTCCAAGAACAAAATTAGCTAAAACATTACGATTTTTAGAAGTTGAATCATTTCCATTTTCAACATATACATTTGAATATCTTCCTGATTCTATTACAGTTTTATATTCTTCTTTTTCACCACTACCGCCTTGAACTTGAGCAAATGTCGTTGTTGTATCAGATACATTTAATGGAGTCATTCCTCTACCAATACGTAAATTATATGAATTTCCTGATATTGTCCAGTGATATTTCTGTGTTCCATTATTATTATATTCTTTAAAATTTTCACTATTGTTTTCGTTGTAATTTCCAGAACCTGTAATGTTCAAAAATGCCATTTGTAAATCATTTTCAATTTCTACATTATATGTTAGTTTAACTTTTGCATTTTCATTTAATCTATAATCATGTCCATCATATAAACTTGTGACTGTATAACCCACATCTGCTTTTTTAAAAGCTTTATTATCACTATTATCAGAATTAATTTCTCCACCAGAAACTATAATTATATTTAATTCTCTATCTGATGCATTAGATGCATATTTCGGATTTTCATTTAATTTATTTATTGCATCATTCCATGAGCCAAGTTCTTGTCCAAGTGTTCTACCATCTCCTGTACCACCTTGTTTCATAAATACTACATTAGCAATTTTCCAATCTGCATATAAATCAACTGTAATTTCTTTATTTTCTGGACTTACTGGTATTTCTGCTTTTTGAACTTTAGTATTGTTATTTATAGATATAGTATAGGCATCATTTTTCCATCCATCAAAACCTAATAAAACTTCTTCTCCTGGTTTTAATGAATCTGAATATCTTTTTGTTGCAACAGGTCTATTCATAAATGGATTATCAATTAATTCAAATGATATTTTTCCATCTATTATAGGTAAACATGTTTTATATGATACAAGATTTTGTTTTTCATTTTCGTTAGCAGATATAGAAGCTGATATTTGTGACATTTCATAATCATAATTTTCTATTGTAACTAAATTAACACTATCTGGCTTTAATGCTAGAACAAGATTAGATGGTGTGGTTCTAGACCCTTCTACTCTTACAAGAACTTCTATTTTATTATCTATTAATTGATTTCCAGCAGATGAAGATAATTCAAACGTCCTATAATCAATTTTCTTATATGCAGATGATTCTATAATATCAAAATTACTATTATACCTTGAATCTTTAAATGTTACTTGCATTCTCCAATTTGAACCAACTTCAACATCAGAATTAACTTCAATTGTAACTTTACAATCAGCAGTATTTGCAGGCATTCCAGTAAGAGGTTCTCTTACTGATGTAACATTTATCTTTGAATAATCAATAAAATTTTCTGAATCTTCATTTCCTGTTATTGGATTTTCTGGAATTGAATGATAATTAACTGTAACTTTAGCTAAATTATCTTCAGTATATTTTCCAGTATTATTTCCATCTTTATTATCTGTATAATTTTTTCCTAAATAAAAGTTTTTATCTGATTCATATGTATCAATTACTATTTGTTCTTCTGTTCTAATATCTTCTGCAATAGCAACATATGTGTACTCTACAAACTTATCTGTATCCATTTCGACAGAATCAAATCCAAATTCAACATCTTCATTTTTAAATTCTTCAATTACATCTAATACTTCATTTTCTAAAGACATAAGAGCTATATCATTATTCTTAAAACGAACTAATTTTACGTTTAATTCATTTTTTACATTATTTAAGTGTGTTGTTGATATTGCTTTTACATTTATGCTTGGTGCAAATTCTGTTGGTTCGTAAACATTTCCATCTTTTTCAAAAAGAATATTGTATGCAAATACTGGATGAAATTCTTTAAAATCTTCAGATTGTTTAATTTCCATTTCAATATTTTGAATTTCTTCTTGTGATTTATTTATTGAAATTGCATTTAATGAATAACCAGTTGGAATATATCCATTTGCAATAAATTTTGTTTCATTTTCTTCAAAAGTTAATTCTTGTTTATATAATTTTGTATCACCAACTTTTATTGTTTGATATTCAACTTCTATTGAAACATCTCCAATTGAATATCTATCTTCTCCACTAGTTTCTTTTACTGTAAATTTACTTCCTGGTTTTAATCCTACTTTTTCAACCACAGTATCTGGATTATATGCTGGTTTTTCTATTGTTTCATTATCAATCTTATTTTCTTCTACTGTGTTTTCAGCATTTACCTCATTATTAACTTTGTTTTCTTCTACTACTGTATTTTCTATAATTTCATTTTCTGGAGCAACAGTAGTATTTGTTGAAATTTCATTTTCTACAATAGTATTTGTAGATACAGTATTTTCTACAACAGTATTAGTTGATTCCACATTTTCTACTACTGTGTTTGTATTATCTTCACTCTTTTCTTTTTCTTCCTCACTTTCTTCTAAATCATTAGAAGTTAAAAATTTCTTTCTTAAACCAGCAATTTTTTCTGTTTGCATTACATTTTCTGATTTTATTTCATTAGTATCATTCACTTGGCTTTCTGTATTTTCAGGTAAAATATTTTCTACAACATTTTGTATTTCATCAGTAATAGTATTAATAATGACATTGCTATTTTCTTCTTTTACCTTATTCTGAACTCTATTATCAGTTATATAATATTGGTTTACATAGTATCCATTTATTTGATCAGGTAAAATAATATATTTTTCACCATTTGTATCTGTAAATACTTCAAGATCTATTTCAGAATTTTCTAAAGAAATATCTTCACCATATTCTTTGAAATTAATTTTTATTGCATCTACTAATTCAGATTTAGTTGAAAAATTAAATCTATATATAACAAATAAAAATACAATTAAAATTAGAATTATTAGTGTATTTCTAACTAAATTCTTTTTAATAACTTTATCTTTTTTAGTTTTAAAAATTCTTCTATTTCTCCTAGCCATATAATACTCCCATTATTAATAAAATTCATGGTTATTGTATCATAGAGTGCTATTTTTTTAAAGTATTTTCCTATTTTGTAATATAAATGAAAAACAAGAAAAAAGGTAATAAATTGAACATTTATTACCTTTTAATTTATATTTCATTTATAATTTTAACTAAATTATTTTGGGTTTACTTGTGTTCCAGCTGAATCTAAACTAAAGTTTAAAGTATATCTAGCACGAGAACCTGATGCATAGTTTTCGCAGTCAATATCTTGACCTTCAATCCACATATAAACTCTATATTTTGTTACACCAGCTGCTAAGGCTGCTGATTCTCCACTTGGAGTTGTTGCATTCTTTGGCATTACAAGATCTGAAGTTGATGTATCATTTTTACTTGTTGACCAAGTTTTATGTACTGGTGCAAATTTATCACTATGAGCAGTTGCTGTACCATCTCCTAATAATATTCCTTCTGCAAGTGTTATTGGAGCCTTTACACCATCATATGCTATTTCAGGATTTCCAGCACCTTCTCTTAAACTATGATTCCAGCCAACTGTTTTTTCATCATATACAATAGCTTTTGATGTATGATAATCATTGTTTGGTTCCCACATCATTGGTGTTCCACCTGTTTTTAAAGTAGCTCTTAAATCTTCTGCATCTTCAGATTTTTTATTATCACCTGGTATAATTGCAATACGAGAAGCATTTGTTATACCTTTTTCTTTTGTTGGATCTTCAATTACTTTATCAGGATTATTTAATTCTAATTCAACAACATTTCCTGACATATATAAATCTTTTTCAGCATTTCCTGATTTTAAATATATATCAAATGCAATATAATGTCCAGCTGGTGATTCTGTTCCATCATATGCTTTTTCAGTTTCTTCTGTTGAAGTAATTACGAAATTAGTAGATGTTTCACTTTCTGGTTCAGTAACACCATAAAACATTTTCATACTATTACCATTTTTTTCAAGTACTGTTGATACTGGTTCCATTACAACTGGTAATTGGTTAACAATGTTTTCTTTGTATTTTTGTGTTGCATCTTGTAAATCTTTTAATTCAAGTACTGTTTTCCAATCTTCAGCATCAGCTGAAATTTGAAGACCACTTTGTGTCTCAATTCTAACATCAAGATTTCCAATGCTTACTGTTCTGTTTGCAGTAAACCATGCATAAGTTGACATTATTAATAGCACTGCTGTTAACAATAAAACAAGCAATAAACTATCTAACTTTTTCTTACTTACTTTTGTTTTTTTCTTCATTTCTTTCCTCCTATATTAATCAACATGTTCTTCTGTAATATCCATATGCATTTTCAATTCTCCGCCAAGTAACGCATTTGTACAATCAGGATCATCACCTTCAATAAATACAACAATAGTGAATCTATCAATATCACCTGGTTTGAAGTCTTGTCTACATTCTAACATTACAGTATCATCGGAATAAAAAGCTTTTGTACCTTCTTCTGGTTCTTCTGTAAAGCCATTTAATTTAGCATAAACTGATTGTTCTCCATTCAAAAAGACCATAACCCTAATAGCTTCATCTACATTTAAGATAACATCATCAATAAGTGTAGAATACCAATAATTAACTGTTTCTTTACCTTCATTTTCTATGTAAAAGGTATATGCAATATAATTATCGCCATTATGAGAACCATCGCCTTCTGTATCAATGTTTTCTGGTAACCATTGTATAGAAATGTTATCCATTCCATCAAATGCAGAAGCTTCGAGTTTTCTTGACACCATCTTTTCAGCCATATTCTCATAAATTACTATTCCTTTATCCCAACTCAAATTTCGATCTAGAATAATTGTAAATTTTCCAGCATCGTAAATTATAGATAGGATAAAATATAATAAAATCAAGAATAACAATAAAATAAGTAGTGCAAGTCTAATTATTTTGATTCTCAAATCTCTTCTAACTATTTTTTTAGAGGTCGTCTCAAATTCAAACTTTGTCATTTTCATTTGAACAACCTCACCTCCTATTAGATCAAAGCTATTTTAGATTAGACATACATATTGAATTTTGCATATTCTCTAATTTAGGTTAATTTTACCATATCTAGTAAATCACCTCAATTACATTATTTTTACATTTTTTTCTCATGTTTGTTACATTTACCACTTTAATTGACTAAAAAATTTCTCTATGTTACAATTTTCATATACTAATAAGAATGGGGTTTTTGTATGAAAAAAGAATTAAATACTCACAAATCAAAAAGGATTTTTAAAATTATTTTAGTACTCTTAATTGTTACAATTTTATTTCTAATTATAAGGTCAACCTACTCGAAATATGTTACAAATGATGTAAAAGATGCAGACTTTAATATATCAAATTGGCATATATTAATTAATAATTTAGATATAAATAATGAAGAACAAATTAAAAAATTTTCAGAAACATTAAAACTTAATTATGTAAAAAATGAAAATGTTGCAGAAAATGTTATTGTACCAGGTTCTAGTGGATATTTTGATATAACCATTGAATCTACTGGAACAGAAATTCCTTTTAAATATGATGTTTCAATTGATAATACAAAATCAGAATTCCAAGATTTCAAAATTTTATCATATTCTATTAGTAATGATATAGATTTAACTTCTCCTGATGCAGATAAAATACTTTATGATTCAAAAGAAGATATTAATCCAGAAGAATCTTCTGTAACTGGTATAATAGAACCAGCAAATAATGTTACGGATAAGAATATAAATAATATTAGATTCTATGTAAAATGGTATGATGTTGATAGTAATATTGAAAATTATAATGAAATAGAAAATAAAGATATTTCTGATAACTATGGAGATGTAAAAGTTTCAAAACAAATAACTGAAGGTAAAGAAAAAGCTGAATTTACAGTTCCTGTAAAATTAGTAGTTACACAAATAACTCATAATGATTTAAATACAAATACAACAAATACTAATACAATAGAACCTTAATTTAAAAGTACAAAAAAGATTAAAGTTAATATTAACTTTAATCTTTTTTAGCTCTTTTATGGATTTTGGGCTTCTTCACCTTTTTGAATTGCCTCTAATTTTACTGTTATTTTTATACAATAATTAGATCCTTCTTGACCTTTATTTGCTTCATAATATTCATAAGCTTTTATTCCATAATCTGTATCTTTTTTATCATTATCTAATATTTCTGTTTCTGTTTCTCCTGTTTCATATGGCCATACAACATTAAGTTTTATTCTTATGCTTTCTTCTGGAGCAACTGTTACTTCTTTAACTTCTGTAATATCATTATCTTGTAGTGCTATTTTAATATCAAATGGATATTCTTTTAGTTTATTTAATATCTCTTCTTCTGTAATAACAGTGCCTTCATATTCGTCACTAATCGCAAATTTTTCATCAAATATTTGCATTGCAACTATCTTGCAAGAAAGTGTTGCATCCATTTCACCACTATTTTTGGCTGTAATTTCTTGAGTGGCATCTGGCATTCCTGGATATACTTCATCTAATATTAAATCAAATTCTTCTTGACTATCATCATTCATAAAGTCGATTTTCCAACTCTTAACATGTACATCAACACCCATTGTTACAGTAGATATATATATAAACCATGCATATGTATTAACAATTAAAGTTAATAACAATAAGACTACAGTTCTAACTTTTAGACCATTTCTTAATTTTTTACTTGCTATCTTCCTTTTTCTCTTTTTCTTTTTGTGTTTTACTGTTTTTTCATCTTTATTTAGAGGTTCATTACATATTAATTCATTATTAACTTCATTTTCAACAGCTTCTAAAAGAATCAATTCTTCTAATTCTTTATCGAGAGTTATCTCTAAATCTTCGTGACTCATATATACTCCTTCCATAACAGAATATTGTATTTTTAATAATTATTGTTTATCCTCATCATCGTCATCTTCTTCGTATTCTTCATCTTCCTCGTCGTCATCCTCATCATCTTCATTTCTTCCTAATATTGAATCTTTTAATTGTAAAGATATTAGAACTGCAAAAGGAACAAATACTACAATATAAAATGCTGTCATATTATTCATTAACTTAGTTAATAAACTAATAATTACACATTTATATACTACTTTACCATAAATTTGATCTCCTGTTATAGTAGGATCTTCTGCTTCATTTGCTATACCTTTTGTGTGAAAAATTTTTCCTTCTTCTGTTTCATCTATTGCAACAATTTGGTGAGTTACAACTCTTCCATTAAATGTTCCTTGTTTTCCTAAGTAAGTTACATCATCACCAATTTCTAAATTATCAATTTGTTCTTCTTTTACTACTAAAACATCACCTACTAAATATTTAGGAACCATACTTTCTGTTGCTACATTAAATACTCTAAATCCTCCAATTGCTTTTTCATTATTTGAAAATCTTTGAAGTGCTAAAACTGATATTAATAAAATTAGAACAATAGTACAAATAATTTTTATTATTGTAACTATAATATTTAATACACTTTTCTTTTCTTTTACTTCTTTTTCCTTTTTCATGTTATCTTTCACTTTCAAATTTATTTATTTTTTGAACATATTTAGCGATATGTTTTTTGAATATTTCTTGAATTTCTTTGTTTGAAGTAGTTCTTCTATATTTAACAATTCGATATTGCTTACTAACTAAATTTTTCAATTGTTCTTCAGTAAGACTTTCATTAACATCAATAGTTCTTTCAACAACATTTGCTATTAATTGTTCTAGTAGTTCTTTTTTTCTTTTTCCACTAATTTCAGGATTTTCAACACATTCTAAAATTAAGTAATCAAGTAAAAATGTTTCATCTACAAATTTCTTTGCTTTTCCTCTATCTTTATACTTTCTTACTTTAGTTTCATTAGTGTTCTCTTCTGATTTTTTATTCATTTCTGTAATCAAAAAATCCCATAATTTAACTGCATATTGGAAATTAACGTTTTTTAACAAAACATTAGTCTTTTTTAGTGGTGGAGTTACTAATGGAACATGAGCACGATCTAACTCTTGATAAGTTGCAGTTAATGTTAAATTAATAACATTTTTTTCTAATGCTCTTATTCTTTCTAACTGTCTTTTTAATTCATCAGATTTACCACTAGATTCAGTACTTGCAGTAAGCATAATTTGTATATCTATTTTGTTTTTTCCATTATAGGATTTTCCTTGATAATCAATTTTCTTGAATTCTTTATCTTTAGATTTATCTTTTGCCAGCTTATCTTTTTCTTTTTTTATAATTATTAGCATTTTTTGTACTAATGTATAGATAAATCTATTTTCGTATGTATTAAATGTTTCTTCTTTAAAAACGTTTAATAACTTTCCTGGTTTTACCTCACCATTTTCATCAACATCATCTATAAAAGAAGAATTTTTTGCTAAATTCTTTATACTTTCAACTGTAACCTTTTTTATTTTTTCTATTTTTACAACTTCTTCTTCATTTACAATTAACTTTGTTGGATTTCTTAAAATATTATCTAAATATTCTACTGTATCCTCCATTTTTTGAACCCAAAGAAATTGAGATTTAGGTCTATTAGTTTCAATATTAACATCCATTTTAGAAGTTAAACGTTCATTAAATTTTTTTACATCACTATTATCTGCATCAGCATATAATTCAAAAACATTTAATAATTTATCCACTGTACCCTCCTAGAATAACTATCCTAATTTCTTTAGTCTTAATACATATTCTATACATTCTTTCATTTTGCCTTTACCAAAAGTTTTATCTAAGAATGTAACAAATCCATCTATTTCATCTTTTATATAAGCAATATTTAATTGCTCAAATTTTCTTAAAACTTTTTTTGCCATGAAGTAATCTATACCTTCAACTTCATCTCCACCACATGCAACGTATGCTGCAACGAATTTTCCTAAGTGTGTAACAATACGGTTACCAAAAGCAACTCTAAAGTGTTTGATAACATAATCATCCATTTCATTTATTTTCTTCCAAAGATCATCAGAAACTGGGTGTTCTGCTTTTGCTTTTTCAAATAAAGAATCTAAATATGTAAAGTTAACATCCATCGGTGGTGTATCTTCTGCTTCAAATGCTTGTCCTTTTTCATTTATATCAATAGGCATTGCTCTATCGTAAACTTTATCTGTTACCATAAATGTTGAATCATCATTATTGATTGTTCCAATATACCAAGTATTTGCTGGTATTTTAATTCTTCCACCTATAATATGTTTTGGATCATTTTCCCATGGACTAGAAACAACTTCAATAATCCATTCATCTCTATTTGGCATTTCCAAAATAGAAAGCATTTCAGCAAAATAGTATTCAACACGAGCCAAGTTCATTTCGTCTAATATTACAGTATATACATCATCAGTATATGAAGCTATATATAATTGTTCTAATAATTGTGTTTCATTAAACTTTTTAGTAAATTCATTAAAATATCCAAAAAGTTCTGTTCTATCTCTCCATGAAGGTTGTACTGATACAACACATGAATCATGTTTTAAGAATTTTCCCCAAGCATAAGCAAGTGATGTTTTACCAGTACCAGAGATACCTTGTAATATAACTAATTTTGTTGATGCAAGACCAGCTATAAATGTACGAATCATTGGTAATGTATAATATAAATGTAATCTTGAAGCAGCAAAATTTCTAAATGTATTACATAATTCTTCTAATTCAAAATCATTATTATAGTTTTGAACTTTATATTTTGCAAATTTTTTATCAATAATTGTTAATCTTGTAAATCTTACTCCATCTGCATTTTCAATTTCTTCTTTATTTTCACCATTTGCTTGGCTAATATCCATTTCTGATGCTTCGTCTGGGCTTAAACCTAATTGAGAAACTTTCATTGCTAAAATCTCTTCTCTTTCTTTAGTCATTTTAGCAACTCTTTTATTTAAATCTGCAACTTCTTTTACCATACTTTCTTGTTCTACAAGTGTTTTTCTAAATCTAATATATTTTCTTAATATTAGAAAAACTAAAAGAACAGATAATATTAAAATAATTGCAACTGCAGCTATAGCAATTGCTACAAGAATCCATTCTTGTCCTGAAAAATCATTCTTATATTCCTTTATTAAGTGAATATAATTTGGAATATCAAAAACTTGTCTAATTCCATTAATTATTCCAAACACAATTGTTTTTACTCCTGCAAAAAATTCATTTAAAAATTCATATAAGAATCTTACATAAGTGTCCATTACATTTCCTCCATATTTTTAAACTTCTAATGTTCGTAATTTTTTATATTTCTTTTTATTTATATCATATGTATCTACTATTATGCAATTAAAAATATTTAATATCTTTAATTCATCTTCTGTAAGTTTAGGCATATCTTTTTCTGTTCTTAAACAGAAAGTAAAACCACGTTTAGTAAGTTCATAAACACTATCTTTGTTATCACAGAAATTATTATAATTAATTTCAAAAGATATTTTATCTTGACTTGCTTGACAGTTTAAAATTGTTAACAATTGTTCAAGTTTTTTCTTTTTAGCAAATAAATCTGTTGAAAAATCTATAACATAAGTTTTTGTGAAATTCCCATCTAATATATCTTTAAGCGCTTTTATAGCAATCATTGGATATTCAACAAATAATTTATCTTCATTAACTATATCTTCATTAAATGTATCTTCAATTGCATCTTTGCTAAACACATCTGGAAATGCAAAATTATATTTAAGTTTGGCTCTATAAAAAGTATTATCTGATGAAACAATTTTATTTATTTCCAATTCAAACTCATCCGAATTATATCCATTCAAAAGTTCATTTACTTCATTCATATCTGTTTCTACTATTTTAGTAAATGTATTTTCAAAGTCATCATCTTCAGCTGATTTCAAATTAAATTTATTAACTCGCTTTTCAGCAATTTTTTTAACAACTTCAGATATTTCTATATTTTTTCTTACAAAATCGAAATAGAAAAAGTATTGAAATAACATTAATGTATTTTCTACATTTTCCTCATTTGCTTTTTCTTTTTTAACTAGATTATTTGCTCTTATTTTTAATGCTTCATATATTCTTCTGTAAAATACTCTTATCTTTTCATCTACTCCAAAATTATAATATCTAGCATCTATATAAGTTTGAATTAATTCTTCACAAACATTTCTATCATATTTACTTTTTAAAATTATACTGCAATATCTTTTTAATCTTTTTTGAGTTTTACTTATATGATTTTCTATAATATTATTCATCATTATCTCCCTTTTTCGTTTGTTCTAATACAGTTGTTCCTGAAAGAACTCTTAGCGTATTTTCATCTGGAATTGAATAATCTTTTGTTACATCTTTTTTATAAAATTTTATAAATTCACTATCAGATTGTGCAACTTTAACTTTAATTTTATTTATATATTCATATGAAGGTCTTGGACCAATTTGTATTGTTTCAACTTCTGTATAATTATTGGCTGTATTATCTAAAACAATAATATTGGGATCAAATTGTATTTCAAGTTCTGCTTCTGCTTTATCAGAATCATTTGTTAATATAACATTTAAATATGGACTATTTGCACTATCTTCAACTTGATATGTTATTCCATCTTTTCCTGCATAAATATATAAATTTCCATATAAAGTTTCTGTATACGGTGAAATTGCATCTGCTCTAATTTTTATATGTACATATTCACCTTCTTTAAAATCACTGTTTTTTGGAGTTATATTCATAGTAAATTCATCTACATTATCATTAGATATTAATCTTGTTGTTTTTCCACTTAAAATTGGATCTATTTGTAAGTCTATATAAGCACTTCCTAAAGAAAATGTATTTAATTGCTCTTCTGTCATTTCATTTGGACTTTGCTCTACACAAGATAATGCAGTATCTGTAACATTTTTATATTTGAAAACTTCAACATCAAATTTTAATTCATACTCTATATCTACTTTTGATTTTTTTAAAGTATTTTTTCTACTATACATTTCAATTGTTGCAATATTAGTTTTTGTTCCTCTACTACCTGACCAATTCTTTATTTCAAATCTTGTATTTTCATTTTTGGCTAATATGTTACTTGTAAAGTAGAATTCTTTTGAATTCAAATATGCAGTCCTAATAGCTGAATAAACAAACTTCGATAAAGAAACTGTTGCTGGAAAAATAACTTTAACACTCATCAATATTATTATGATAGCGATTATAAATAGCATTATTAATCTTTTATAACCACTATTTTTTCTTCTTGTTTTTCCTCTACCTTCTTTCAATTAAACCATCCTTTATATTATCTATAAATTTGTCTTGCATCAATTTTTACTTCAATACAATCTATTATATTTTGGTATTCAGATTTTTTGTATTCTTCTCCTTCTGGATAAGAAATTTTCAATGTATATGTTCTAGTTTGATCTTTAGTTCTATCTAACTTATGAGCAACTTCTTCATATATACATTTGAAATATGTATTATATTCATCTTGTTTTATATTATTACGTATATTATTTTCTTTGCTATCATCAACATAAAGTTCATATTTTAATGGTAAATTTGTAGTTGTTCTTAATTCTAAGTCGTATTCTATATTAGTATCTGCACGATACTTTTCACCATCTACCATTTTAAAATTAGAAACTGTTATTTTATATTCTTTAGGTTCTTTATCATCTGGTCCAATTTCACCTATATTAATTGTTTCAGCATCATAAGTGTCATCAATACAGAAGAATGCGACATCAACATCAGCAGTCGAATTTGCTTCTGATTCGAACAATGAATATGAGTCAAATAGTATTCTGTAAAGTGTAATTAATATAAAAAGGCAGATTAAGCATTTTATTCTGCGCTTTATTCTTACTATTCTCCTTTTTCTTCGGTATCTTCCTCTAACCATAATATTCCTTTCAAATTTATCCTTATTGTACTTCTTTATTTTTTGGTTTTATTCCAAAAATAATTCTTATTGTAATTATAGAAAAAATTATTGCAATAAGAACTTGTGGAGTTTTTAATACTTTTATCCAAGTTCCAACATTATTAAATATGTATACAACCTTTCCAACAACATCATTCGAAGTTATTGGAGAATCTTTTGATGTATTTGCATCTCCTTTAGTTATTAAATTATCTTCTGTTTTTTCTATTACTCTATGTGTTATAAAATCTTTTCCACTTTTATATGTAATAATATCATTTACATTTACATCTTTCGTAAGCTTAACTATTACAATATCTTGTGGTTTTATTGTACTTTCCATACTACCTGTTATAACTCTAAAAATTGTATAACCGCAAAATTCTATATGATCTTTATGAAATACTTTTAATTGTGCATAACAATATGAAACAATTATTAGAATTATTATCAATATAATCATTAAAAAATCAATTTTTTCAAACCATTTTTTCATTTTACTCACCTGTATACTGAATTGCTTTAACAGTAACTGGAATTTCTAAATCATTTTCTCTAAAAGCATTCATTCCAAGTATTGTATCCATTTCATTAATTTTATCATATGGACTATCACTATTTCCAAATGGCCAATTAATTTTTACTGTAACATTATCTATACATTTTGCTTCATCTTTAATTTCTGATAATGGCTTTATTCTATTAATAGTAACTATATCATTTTCTTCATCTAGTTTATATTCTAGTGTTTTTCCATCTGCCAAATATACATCTTCTAATTTTAAGTTAGTTTCTTTTAAGCTTTTTAAATCTAATTTTATTTCATATTTAAAAGATGTATCAGTTTGTGCTGGATCTATTTTTATATAAAATTCACCATTCATTCCTGGTGCTGCTTTATTTTTTTCAAGATTACTACCATATATATTTTTGTCATCTTTCCAAATAAAATCATTTTTAGTTATTTGGAATTGTACACTTCTTACTTGTTCTTCGCCTTCGATTTCTGGTAGTACTGTTATATCTGTTTCATTAACTTTTATAATCCATTGTCCTATTGTTGCTTGAACATCTCCTTCTGCCTCGCCAACATATTTTGAATATGTTGATTTCAATATAAAAATTAATAAAATTAGTATTAATATAATTATTAGAAATTTAACTTTTTTCTTCACTATAATTTCTCACCTATTTATTTTTTTGTTCTTCTAATTTCTTTTTCTTTGCTTCTATTAATGCTCTTTTTTGTTCTTCTGTCATATTTTTCAATTTTTCTTGTAATAACGCTTTCTTTTGTTCTTCTGTCATTGACTTTAGTTTTGCTTCTACTAAAGCTTTTTTCTGTTCTTCTGTTAATGTTTTCTTTTCTGGATCTGATATTTTATTTTCAACTGGTTTAGTTTCAACCTTAGTAGTTTCTTCCTTAATTTCAACTTTTTCTTTTGAGTCTTCTTCTTTTACTCCAACCTCTTGTTTTATTTCTTCTGTTTCAATTTTCTCTTGTTTTTCTTCTGTTTTATCTGTTTCTTTAATTTCTACTTCTTGTTTTTCTTCTTTCTCCACTACTTTTTTCTTTTTCTTCTTTTTTGGTTTTTCATCATTATCATCATCTTCTTCATTATACCCTCTAAGTTCTGCAATTACAGAATATAATGTATATAAAAATGCAACCAATGAAGGAAATACCCCTAAAAATAAAAATCCCCATTTAGATTGAAGTATGCTTAATACTTTACCAACTTTAGGAATAACTGTTGCTGTATCTGAATTTCCTATATAGTTTGAACTAGAAAATCTATAATCTCCATCAATTCCTTCAACGGTAAATGTATACTCTGTATCTGTAACCCTCTCAATTTTCAATAGTTTCGCAAAGTTTATTGTAGGATCACCACCTGCAAATGTTCTATAGAAAAAAACCGTATCGCCTTCAGCAATTCTCATATAGTTTTTTCTTCCAACTATTAACAAATCACCTAACGTATAATCAGGTTCTAAGTTTTCATCAATTATTGGTATCAACGTTTGGTCTCCTAAAACGGTTATTTTATAGTCGTTATAGGATAACAAGCAAATTGTGACAAAAATAATCAACAAAATATATATAAATATTATTAAATTTTTAACAAAATTACATATTTTTTTCATTATATCAATCCTTTTAATCTCTTTTATACCTCGTTAGTATATCACTATTGTCTTTTCAATTCAACATGTTTTATATTTCATTTTCCTTAATTTTAGTAACATTTTTGTTACCAAAAAGAAATATAAAATCGCTTTTTTTATAAAGAAATTCATTTACTTTTTATTTTCGTTATATTATAATATTTTGTATAAACATAGGATAAATTGAAATATTTTGTCAATGTTGCATACGGAGGTTGAAAAATGTCAGAGAAATCAGAAGAATTAATTGAAAAAACAAATAGTACTAGCAATATAGTTTCAAAAAGAAAACTAAAACTTCCTACTTCTGTTACAGAAAAGAAAAAGGATGTTAATTCTAATAATATTATTCCAATAGAAAGTTTAAAAGAGAAAAGTTTATCTTCTAAAAAAACAAAAAGAACTTTACATTTGAATTTGGGAATTGAACCAGAAGAAATTAAAGAAGAAGTTAAATCTGAATCTTCTATTGAGGATGAAAACAGTATTACTATGATTATTCCAAAAATATCAACCAAAAAAGATGAAAAAGAAAAACTTATGGATACACTTTTGGATATTGATGATACTTCACCAGTAATAACTCCAAGTTCTGTAGCATCTAACAAATCTTTTTTAGATGAACCATCTGTTTTTGAAAAATTTGATATAAATATTAATAATAAAGTTACTTCAGCACCTACTGCCCAAGCTCAAGAACCTGCAATAAATTTAAATTCATCTTTCTTCTATGAACCATCTGTTTTTGAAAAATATAGTATTGAAATTTCAGAAACAGATTTAACTGAAAATGCTGAAGAAGCTGAAAATATTGTTAAAGAAAATGTTAAAAAAGAAATTGTAAAAAAGCATAAAAAAGAACCAGTTGTTAATCAAAATTCAATTGATGATACAACTTCTTTGTCATTAAATGATTTAATTTCCCTTGATGATGAAACAGAATCTATTGATGACATTCTATCAACTGAAATTTCTGATGAACTAGATTTAGTATTAGAAAATGACAACGAAATTATTCAAGAAGAAAATATAGAATCTTCAGATAATATTGAAATTGTTGAAAAAGTTTCTGAAGTTGAAGACTTAGATGCATTAATAAGTCAACAAAAAGAATATGATGTTGTTCTAGAAGAAAATAATTCTGAAGATACTTTAGATGATGATCTTGTAAATGAAATTATAGATGAAGATATTGGAGATATCTTTGAAGATACTTTATTACAATCAAATAATGATTTACTTATAGATGAATTATCAGATGAAAGTAATGATATTAATCTATTAGATTTAGTTGAAAACGATGAAGATTTACTAAAAGAAGTTGCTGATAATGTAAAAACACCCGAAAGCACTGTTAATTCAGCACCTATTGGTATTTTAATTGAAAATTCTGGAGATTCAAAAAATACAGATTCTTCTCTATTTTCAAAGGCAAAAACTTCTATAGTTTCTAATATTGCATCTGTATTCAAGAAATTTTCTTATGATGAAGCTGCAAATTTAGCAAATTCTATAGAAGATGAAAATGATGAAAATATAGTTCAAAATGTAAATCCTGTTTCTGATATTAATCAAGTTTTAAGTAATATTGAAGCAGAACCACAAGAAAAATCAGTTACAGAATTAGATGTAACTGCTGATTCTATTGGACTTGCTACACCAGTTATTGATGAAAAAATTTTAGATATATCAGCTAATGAAAATGATATATCTTCATTAAATATATTAACACCAGAAACAACTTCATCAAATTTATCTGATGAAGAACTATTAGATTTGTTAGACCTTGATACTTTAAGTGATGACGAACTTGAAGAAAAATCTCAAAATATAGAAGAATCAATCCCTACTGATTTTAATGAAGAAATTTTTGAAGATGATACACAAATCACAGAAGAATATTCTACAAATGACGATGAATTTTCTATTGAAGATTATTTTGGAATTGAAAAAGTTGAAGAGTCTAATATTGTTGAAGAAGATGATGAGTATGAATATGATAATGAATTTGAAGAAAATATCGATGATTTATTAGATGATGATGCTGATATTGAATTTGATGAAGAATTATCTGCTGTAAAACCAGAAGCACCTGCTGAAAAACCTCAAAGTAAAATGTCTGGTGAAGAATTATTATCATTATCAAAATTATTTGATAATTTAACAAATACTATTACTTCCCTATCTACTAGAATTACTGAACTTGAAAATACAAAAATGCAACCAGTAGTTATTGAACCAGAAACAATAAAACAAGCAATTAAACAAGCCACAGAAACTCATGAATCAATAGTTGAAGATAACAATGTTGAAGAAGAATCTATTATTGAAGAATCTCCTGAAGAGAGTATTATTGATACTATGGTTGAAAATAGTATTGAACAAAATAATTTAGAAAATAATACAAATATCGAAGAAATTACTGATATTGAAGATATTTCTTTAGATGATATTGATTTAGAAGATTTATCTAGTTTAACAATATCAGATGTTTTAAATGAATCAACTGAAGAACAAGTTGAAGAAGTTACTGAAAATGTTGAAGAAACAACTTCAGAAGATGATATAAACATAGATGACATAAATATTGATGATATAGACTTAAATGATATTGATTTAAATGACATTTCTCCTGAAGAAAATGAAAACAAAGATTCAGAAGTAGTAAATGAAGACGAATCTATAGAAAATCTTTTAACAACAGCCCTATCTTCTGATAAAAATCTTGATACACAAAAAGAAGAATTATTATTAGAATTATTAAATGATTCTAATAATACCACTGAAGAAGTAATTGATAATGAAGAACCATCTTCAGATTTTATAAAAATAATTGATTCACTTTCAAAAGCAATTTCTGAACTTGAACAAAATTCATTAGAAAACCCTATAATTCCAGAGTCATCTGATGATAAAAATGTTTCTTCAAAGGATTTAGGAATTGATTCAAATAAAGCATTTAATATTTTAATAAATAAAGATGATATCTTCTCTATTTCAATATTAAATGAAACTTATGAAATTATAGCAGATTTTGATGGTATATCAGTACTTTCTGAAAATATTCATATTTCAACACCAAAGAAAAACTTCTTCTTAAAAGTTGGAAACAAAAATATTGAAATACATAACTAAAAAATATTTCTTAGTATATACAACTTTTGAAGATGTTGAATTCGCAAATGCAATTAATAATGTTTCTTTCGCTAAGAAAAATGGTAGAATAGAATTAAATATAAAAGAAGCTTTTAAATTATCTTCAACAAATAATGTACTAGAATTATCTATGTTAAATACTTCAATTGCAAAAATTCCAGCATCAACACAAGTAAGTCAAGAAAATGTAGATGATGAATCAACTTCTGTTTGTGATAATAAAACACTTGTTATTTCTGAAGAAACACAAAAAGTATATTTACCTTATACTATGAATGATGTTATGGAAAAACTAAATAACACAGCTAATGGATATCAAACAATTGAAGAAGTAGTTGAAAAAGAATATATTGTTCCTTTATCAGAATTCAAAATGCCTATAATATCACGTTTTAAAGAAGCATATAAATTCATGAGAGTAAAAGAAAAAAGTTCTGTATACGAAGCTTTAGATTTAGCATTAGAATTAATGTTCAATTCTAATTTAAATCCAGCAATAATAAGAGCTGCTAAAGATTTAAAAGAACTTGATATTTATCTTGATTGTCTTTATGAAAATGAATTAGATAAATTTGATCGTTTTAAAATTATTTATAAAGTCTTACCTAAGGTACAAAACTAAATGAAAAAAAGATTCAAACTTAAGTTTGAATCTTTTTTATTATTATTTATTTGAATTTTCGTTTTCAACAACTTCTCTTTTTGGTCTTACATTAAGAGCATGAATTCTTTTATCATAATATACTTCTACTTTATCGCCCTCTTTTATATTTCCTGCAATTAATTTTCTTGCTACTAGAGTTTCAACTTGTGATTGAACAATTCTTTTTAGTGGTCTTGCACCAAATTCCATATCATATCCTTCTTCAACAAGCCATTTAACAGAATTTTTAGTAAATGATAATTCAACACCTTTTTCTTTTACTCTATTTATTACACCTTTTAGTATTAATTCTACAATTCCAAAAACAACATCTTTTTCTAATGCTTTGAAGCAAATTATTTCGTCTAATCTATTTAAAAATTCTGGTCTAAAATGTTGTTTTAATATTATATCAATATTATCTCTTGCTTCTTCTGTTATACTTCCTTCTTTTGCAATGCTTTTTAATATTACTTGTGAACCTAAATTAGAAGTTAATATAATTACAGTATTTTTAAAATCAATAAGTCTTCCTTGTGAATCTGTAACTCTTCCATCATCTAATACTTGTAATAATATATTAAATACATCTGGATGAGCTTTTTCAACTTCATCAAATAATACTACTGAATATGGTTTTCTTCTAACAGCTTCTGTTAATTGTCCACCTTCTTCATATCCTACATATCCTGGAGGTGCACCTATAAGTCTTGTAACACTGAATTTTTCCATATATTCAGACATATCTAATCTTATCATATTTTTTTCATCATCAAATAATGATGCTGCAAGAGTTTTAGCAAGTTCTGTTTTACCAACACCAGTTGGTCCTAAAAATAAGAATGAACCTATTGGTCTATTAGGATTTGCAATACCAGCTCTTGCTCTTAATATAGCTTCACTTACCTTTTGAACAGCTTCATCTTGTCCAACAACTCTTTCATGCAATATTTTTTCTAATCCTAATAATTTTGCCTTTTCTGCTTCTGCTAATTTGGAAACTGGAATTCCAGTCCACTTTGAAACTACTTTTGCGATTTCTTCTTCTGTTACTTTATTTTTTAGTAATGTATTTGCCCCTTGAGTTCTTTCTATTTCTTTTTCTTCTTGCTCTAACACTTTCTTCAAATTTGGTAATATTGAATATTTTAATTCAGCAGCTTTATTTAAATCATAATTTCTTTCTGCTTTTTCTATTTGTGCATTTACATCATCAATTTTTTCTTTTAATTTTTGAACTTTAGCAATATTCTTTTTCTCATTTTCCCACTTCAATTTCATATCTTGAAATTGTTCTCTCATTGTCATAAGTTCTTTTCTTAGCTCTGTTAAACGTTTTTGTAATTTAGGATTATCTTCCCTATCTAATGATTTTTCTTCTATTTCGTATTGCATAATTTTTCTTGATATACTATCAAGTTCAGTTGGCATAGATTCAACCTCACTTCTAATCATTGCACAAGCCTCATCTATTAAATCTATTGCTTTATCTGGTAAGAATCTATCTGCAATATATCTATTTGAAAGAGTTGCAGCAGCAACTACTGCTGAATCTTGTATTTTAACACCATGAAATATTTCAAATTTTTCCTGAATACCTCTTAAAATTGTAATAGCATCTTGAACAGTAGGTTCTGGTACAATAACTTGTTGAAATCTTCTTGTTAAAGCTGGATCTTTTTCAATATATTCCCTATACTCATCTAATGTTGTAGCACCAACACAGTGAAGTTCTCCTCTTGCTAAACGTGGTTTTAAAAGATTACTTGCATCCATAGCCCCATCCGATTTACCAGCTCCAACTAAATTATGAATCTCATCAATAAATAAAATTATATTTCCTTGTGAATCATCAATCTCTTTTAAAATTCCTGTTAATCTTTCTTCGAATTCACCTTTATATTTAGCACCAGCAATTAAAAGACCTAAATCAAGTTCAAATATAGTTTTTCCTTTTAAACTTGTTGGAACATCTCCTCTAACAATTCTTTGGGCTAATCCTTCAACAATTGCAGTTTTACCAACACCTGGTTCCCCTATTAAAACAGGATTATTCTTAGTTCTACGAGACAAAATTCTAATTACATTTCTAATTTCTTCATCTCTTCCTATAACAGGATTTAATTTGTTTTGCTTTGCAAGATCTGTAACATTTTTTCCAAATTTTAATAATATATCAGAATTTCCATCATCATTTTCATTTTCTTCTGATTTATTTCCTCTAATATCTTTTAATGCTGATAAAAATTTATGTTTATCTATATTATAAACTTTAAAAATCTTTTTTAAATTCTCTGATGCTGAATTAATTACTCCTAACATTAAATGTTCAACAGAAATAAATTCATCTTTCATAGAATTTGCTTCTTTTTCTGCATTATCTAAAGCTTTTTCAACTGTTTGTGAAAATCTTAATGCAACTGCCCCTGTAGTTTTTGGAAGTTTTTCAATCTCCTCTTGAATAGTTATCTTTAAAGATTCGACATCTACATCCATTTTCTTTAAAAGCATAGTTATTAGACTTTCATTTGTTTCTGTTAAACCTAAAAGCATATGATATTCTGTTATTTCAGAATTATTATTACTTACTGTAATGTTACTAGCAGATGTTATTACATCTTTTGATTTTTCAGTAAATTTTGATACATTCATATTCTAATCCTTTCTTCTTTTGTTTATATAAAATTTATTTTTGAGTATATAAAATGCAAAGTAAAACATTTATATATTGAACAGCACCAATACATTTTATAATAGCACTTGTTCTTTTTTGTACTTTTAAATCATTCTTTTCATTTTTCTTAATTAATTCTTGCCATATCAAAATACTAATTATTATCATAGAAAATTCAAAAAATATCATTGTTCTTTCTCCAGATTTGAACAATGTTGGAGAAAATCCCATTATTAATCTTGAGGCTAGTCCTGCAAGGAAAACAACTATTGCAACATTATTATTTAAATTTTTGAATATTAATAAAAGTGATAATGCAATTGATATAAAATTTACAAAAGCAAACACAAGTGGTACTGCATATAATAAGTTATTACTTGTTGCTGGTGATAAAAATACACTTTCAGATATAAGAAGTTCTCCAAATGAAGTTATAAATCCAAACATATTAACTGTAATTGGAGCAAAATAGTGCATCAACATTATTGATAAAAATGGTATTACAGCAATGACTCTATATAATTTTTCTTTATAATTAGAAAATATATAAACAGCAATTATCATTGTAAATATTGTATATATTATATTACCTCTTCCAATTAATAATCCCATTGTAGATGTAAATCCTAAACTAATTTTATCAAAAAAAGATAACATCTCTATATTCTTGAAGTTTTCTGCAATTTCGGTTTGATTTCTAGCATGATTTCCAGGACATGTTACTATAAACACTAAACTTGCCAAAATTATTATATTTTGAATAATTAAGTATAAATTAACTTTTTTATTTTTAACTATATAAAGAACTGTAAATAAAAGATATGAACCAACTAAAATAGCACAAGCTATTTCTGCATTACCAGCAAAAATTAATGCCATTGTATATAAAATATATTCATACCATTTTATTTTTTCACCATCCCAAATCTTTCGTATTGGAATAAGAGAAAATAATAATGTTGCAAGTGGCCACATATAATTTACTGTTGTTGCAGCCCACCCTGCACTAGCCATTATATTTAATGGATATGCTAATATCATAAATATTAACATTATTGTATTTTCATTTTTATTTTCTTTAACAAATACTTTAGAAATTGAATATCCTACAAGAGCAACCATAAGTGCTTCTAAGATAACCCATAAGTATTTAGATGTTTTTAAAACCAAACATAGTACAAATTCAATTATAACTCTTGATGTCCACCAATCATATCTATCTCTAACAAATGAAAATATACTATTTCCTGTAACTTGCTCAATAAAATATGCATCATCAAATTTATCTGGTGTAACAAACATAGATAAAGCTAATTCTAATATGAATAAACATAAAATTGCAAATCTACCATTCTTTTTAAAGAATTCTATAACTTTTTCTTTCATTTTTTAGTCCATCTCCTATTAATCTAATTCAAATGATATTAGTGTAAATACTAATATATCTTCATCATCATTTTGATACTGTACATAAACATCATACATTCCTTTTGGCATTCCAAAAACCAAAGAACGTGCATGTAATCCTGCTTTTTTATGTTCTTCTTTCTCTAAATTTATATTGTCTTCCATCTGAGTTGCCATAAAATACATTTTTCCTGTTTCTTGATGTTTTAAAACATAACTAGAATTTATAGTATTTAAAGGTGATCCTTCTCTAAATGCCCACCCTGATATTTCTACTGTTTTTCCATTAGTTTCATGTTCTAATAAATCTATATGTGCACTTATTTCTCCATCATCTACATCTTCAACATTATTTTCTGGATTAATTGAAATAACTGTAGTATTTGGTCCTAACTTATAAGATTTGCATATTAGTAAAGAACTCATTGTAAGTGCTAAATAAACTATAACTAGTATAATAGAAACTATTAATATTTTTATATATCTTGAGTTATTAATTTCTATATTTAAGAATTCCATTTCTATCCCCTTATATTTTTTCAAACTATTTCACGCCATTATTCTACCATAAACTTAAGTAAAATACAACAATTCTACTACTCAAATTCATTTATATTTTTAAACTCATATCCCATATCTCGTATACTTTTTATTACATCTCCCAAAATCACACTATTATCTTTGGATGTTGCATGTAACAATAGTACACAACCGTTATGAATATTATCAACTATTTTCTTTTTTCCATATTCTTCTCTATTTTGTTTTTCAACATCCCAATCATCATATGCAGATGACCACATAACACTTGTATATCCTAAATCTTTAACAATTTTTGTTGTTCTCTGGCTGAATTCTCCTTTAGGTGGTCTAAAATATGTCATTTCATAATTAAATTTTTCATATACAGCTTTATGAAGATTCATAACTTCATTTTTTATTTCTTCATCACTTATATTAGGTAAACATTTATGATTAACTGTATGATTTCCAACAATATGACCTTCCTCTATCATTCTTTTTACAATGTCACTTGCAGTATTTAAATAATGTGCTGTTATAAAAAAAGATGCCTTCACATTGCATTCTTTTAAAATATCTAATATTGCTTCTGTATAGCCATTTTCATAACCACAATCAAACGTTAAATAGACATTTTTTGAAGTTTCACTTCCCATTGAAATTCCATCAAATTCTTGAATTACTTTTTCTGCTTTTGTGTCTAAAGTTGGTTGAGAATGAGACTCGCCTCTTCTAAATCCCCATGGTAGCATTTCATTATTAAGTTCAGATGTTGCCTGTGAATATAAACAAAATTGTAATACACAAACCAGTAACAATCCGATTACAAAACAGCTTCTCATAATTTTATCCTTCATAAAAACCTCCGTTTTTCAATAAATAAATTAATTAGTATTTTAATAATACTAAAATAATTATATTGAATTATTAATAATTATATTCATTAATTTTCTATAAGAAGAAAATATAAAAAAAGAATAAGCACTAATTATGCTTATTCTT
>ERZ777306.1865-NODE-1865-length-30252-cov-8.074014_pt1 | contig 30252 bp, 34 predicted proteins | sample MGYA00374966_ERZ777306 | MGnify/ENA primary metagenome ERZ777306 (study PRJEB29329, sample SAMN06343882) | mouse gut metagenome | isolation source: Mouse cecum | place: Austria: Vienna | collected 2014-11-15 ... | reverse complement strand
CGGCTGCTTGAACATTTTGTGCTTGAAATATTTGTCTAACTTTTTGGGGTCACTTTATTTTTATGGTTGTCCCTGTTTTTGTTTTGCGCCATTATACAGTAACGATATACTGGGAAAGCTCCTGAGGAAGGAGGTCTGCCTTGCGGCTGATAATCATGACCATATCCATTTTTGCCTCTGCGGAAGTTTTATCCAGAGCCTGAATGAATTCCACAAAGTCCACATCGCTGATTTTATCTACGATATGGTTCAGGCCATCGATATAAATTGTTTCAATGTCGCTATTCTGAGAAAGTATACCACATACGAAACCTCTGAAAACCTGAGGATCCTGCATAATAAATTCCGGTGTGTCTACGAAACGCACGCTGTAATGCAAATCGTACATATGGCTGTTGTCATCATCTACAAATACGATGCTGCCGCTTGCCGTCTTTCCAGCCTCATTTGCCATTGCAATCATTTTTTTTGTTTTACCTTCGCCTTTTTCGCCTGCGAGAATTTTAACCATTGTAATCTCCCCCTTATCATCTGGTGATATACTTTTCATAAGTTTTCTGTAACGCTAAGAAATTCCTTGAATCTTTCAGAATCCTTCTTTCTATTCTTTAATTCTATAAAAGTATGTCCAATCCTCCTTTTTCGCATACTTTTTTTCCATGTTTTATAGATTTAGCCCTTTTTCACAAAAAACGGCAGCCGTTTTCAGCACTTTTTTACGCTTCGTATGGCAGTGCGTTCAGGGCTCAAGCAGTAGTGCGGCTGCGCCCTGTATTCCGGCATCGTTGCCGAGCTTCGCAAGTGTGAATTTTTTATCCCTGCTGTGCGGGAACACGTTCGCACGGTAGACACGTTCAATTTTTTCCAGCAGGAAATCACCCGCCGCGGAAACGCCGCCGCCGATTACGAACAGCTCTGTATCCACAAGATACGCGGCGTTTGCCAGAGCGATGCCGAGCCTGTGGCAGACGAAATCGGTAATCTCATTTGCCGCGCAGTCGCCCGCTTTTGCGCAGTCCCAAAGGGTTTTGGCGGTGATTTCGCACTGCCGCAGAAGGGTTTCGCCTGCCCGGTCCGCCAGAAATTTCTTTGCAACGCGTACCATGCCCGTTGCGGACGCATACTGCTCCAGACAGCCCTTTTTGCCGCAGGAGCAGGGGAGCGTTTCGTAAGGGTCAACAGTCATATGCCCGATTTCCCCGGCTACGCCGTGAAATCCGGTGAGGATATGCCCGTCCTGTATCACGCCGCCGCCGACGCCTGTCCCCAGCGTTATCATAAGCATGCTTTTGGAGCCCTTGCCCGCGCCGTATGCATATTCGCCGAGGGCTGCAACGCGTGCGTCATTGCCGATGCGGACCGTTCCCAGCTGCAATATTTTTTCCGCTTCTTTGCCAAGCGCGACATCACCCCAGCCGATGTTGACCGTACCATGCAGGATACCGTCCTCCGTTACGGGACCGGGCGCGGTGATGCCTACGCCCAGTACGTCTGTCCGGCTGATGCCGCGTTCCGTAAGGCAGCCTTCCAAAGCTGTTTTCACATCCCGCAGAAGCCCGTCCGGTGAGTTGTCCTTGCGCGTCGGGATTTCCCAGCGCGCCAGCATTTCACTGCTCGCGGAAAACAATCCGATTTTTACCGTTGTCCCGCCGATGTCTATGCCAAAACAATATTTCATTGGCGTCCCTCCTCGTAGTGATACACGATTCTGTGAATCAGTGTTTTGTAGCGTTCATACGTTGTTTCGTTAATGGCGTCAGGGGTTGTCATCAGCATCAGCGGCAGCATGCTCTGCCCGCTGCGCATGGGCGGCTGTAAATACGGGTAGGTGTTGTATACAAAATGATGCCGCTCGTAAAAGCCGATGCGCCGCCTTGTCATTTCATCTTCCGGCACTTCCACCTCCAGTACGGCGGGCTTGCCCGTTTCGGCAATCAGCCTGTCCAAAAGCTGCCCGCCAAAACCGCCATTGCGGCAGTCCTCCCGCACCGCGAAATGTTCAATATATAGAAAATCTTCAATTTCCCACACTGCGAATACAGCACGCATTTCGTTATCCACCGGCACGCCGTAAAGACGGTAGCAGGGTTCCTTCAGGAGTGCTTTCTGCCGATCCTTTTCCCGCAGCTCTGTGATGGGGAAAGCGGTTTCCAGCAGAGGGTATACGGTGTCAAATGTTTCTTCTGTTATTCTCTGGAACATGATATCTCCTCCATCTTCACAGGATACTATAAACCGCAGAAAAAGGCAAGCCTGCCCGCTAAAACTTTGCAGCAATCAGATTTACCGCGAAAGCGATGCCCCACGCAGTCAGGAGCCATGCGGCAGGCGCGCAGAGCCGCCACGTTCGGGAAGGTTCTTCGCTCCAATAAACGGACAGAGCCGCAGTGCAGGGCGGATAGAGCAGGTAGAACACAAGGAATGACAGCGCGGAGGCGGGCGTAAACAGCCCTTCCACGCCGCCCAGCGTCCCCAATGCAGAAACAGCCGCTTCCTTTGCCAGAAGCCCGGAGAGCAGGGCGGCAGCGGCTTTCCAGCCTTCCCCATCGCTGCCAAAGCCAAGAGGGGTGAAAAACGGTGCAAGGAGTTTTCCGCCGTATTCCAGTACGCTGTCATGCCCGTCAGCGGGCATGAAATCCGGCGTGATGCGGGAAAGCAGCCAAACTGCCGCCGAAGCCGCCAGTATGACGGTTGCCACCTTATTCAGGTAATCACCGCAGTGGCGCCCCAGACTGCGCCGGAGATTACGCCAGCGCGGCAGGCGGTATGCCGGAATTTCCATGACAAACGGCTGGCTGTCTTTCTCTCCCGTTATTTTGTGCAGGAAGAGCCCTGCGCATACTGCCGCCAGCACGCCGGAGGCATATAGCCCGGCAATGACCTGATCCGCCCTCCGGGGGAAGAATGCCGCCGACAGCAGGGCGTATAGCGGAAGCTTTGCCCCGCAGGAAAAAAACGGGATCAGAAACCGGGCAATTTTTCGGGAACGTTCCGTTTCCAGCGTCCGTACGCTCAAAAACGCGGGGACGGAACAGCCGAAGCCCGTCAGGGCAGGCAGAAGCGCGCGTCCGGTCAGCCCCAGACGGCGCAGGGGTGCGTCCAGCAGAAATGCCGCACGCGCCATACAGCCGCTGTCCTCCAAAAGCTCCATACAGAAAAACAGGCATAGTATCTGCGGCAGAAAGGAGAGCGCAGTTCCAATGCCGCCGAAAATGCCTTCGGAAAGGAAATCCCGGAAAAAACAGGGTTCCATGCGGCTGAAAAGCAGAGCCGAAAGCATTTCCAGCCCCCGTTCGGCACTGCGGTGCAGGAAAACGCCCGGCGATGGCACGCCGCTGCCGAACAGGGACGCGCCAAAGGTCACATGGAACACCAGAAGCATCAGAAGAAAAAAGAGCGGTATCCCCCAGACAGGGCTGAGGAACAGCCTGTCCAGAGCAGGAGGGGCGGCCTGTCCCGCAGGGGAGTGTATGGCTTTTCTGGTACAGGCATCAATGAAGCTGTAACGCCCCTCCGCAAACAGCGATGCGTAAGTTCCGTTTTCCGCATCGTTTTCCAAAGCATCTGCCGCGCGGAACAGACTGTGTCGTTCTCCCTGCCGTTCCAGTTCCGCCGCGCGTTCCCGCAGACATTGCGGCAGAGCCTCCCTGCTCCATGCGATTCGCCCCGTTCTGCTTTCCCGCATGGCTTTCCCTGCCGCTTGCAGCAGTTCCTTCGTCCCTTCGCCTGTCAGCGCAGAAACACCCAGAACGGGTATCCCCAGCAGTCTGGAAAGGGCAGGCTTGTCAATGGAAATCCCCTGCTTTGCCGCGATATCCTCCATGTTCCAGACCAGCAGAACGGGAATATCCAGCTCCAGTAATTGCAGCGTCAGATAAAGGCTGCGCTCGGGCGTTGACGCGTCCGCAAGGTTGACGATTGCATCGGGCGTTTCCTCCAGCAGGAACCGGCGCGTTACCTGTTCTTCCGGCGTAAAGGGAGAAAGGGCGTAGACGCCCGGCAGGTCTATCCAGCGCAGACCCTCCGCACCGCCGCTGAAGCCCTCCTTCCGTTCCACCGTTACGCCGGGCCAGTTGCCGACTGCCGCATCGCTGCCCGTCAGAAGGTTGAATAACGCAGATTTCCCACAGTTCGGGTTACCTGCCAGTGCTATGGTTTTCATACTCAATCCCCCGTTTCCACAAATATTCTTTCGCCCTCGGCACGCCGCAGAGCAATGCGGAATCCGCGCAGAGATACCAGCATCGGACTGCCGAAGGGCGAGAGCCTTTCACAAAATAGTTCCGTTCCCGGGACAAAGCCCAGCGCAAAGAGCCTGCGGCTGAGCGCACTGTCACCCTCTGTCCGCAGGACTATGGCGCGGCTGCCCGGACGGAGCCTGCTTAATCTTGTCCTCATTTGCTATCCCTTCCATATATATGCGCATTAAGAAAGTTTTAAGAAACTTTTCGGGCGGAATGCCGCCGGATATGGTATACTGAAAGACAAGTATACAAGGCAGAACAGAAAAAGGACGGTGATTTTATCAAACGGACATTACAGGGAATATCCCTTTTTACAGCATTGCTTGCGCTTTCGGCGCAGCCTGCGTTTGCTGCGGTGAACGTTACGCTGGACGGTATGCCGCTGGCGTTTGAAGCCGTGCCGGTGATAGAAAACGGGCGGGTGATGGTGCCAATGCGCGGCATATTGCAGCCGCTGGGTTATACGGTGCAGTGGAACGAAGCGGAACAGACCGTTCTGGCGGAAAAAAACGGCGTTTCCATTTCTCTGCCGATTGGCAGGGATACGGCAGTTGTGAACGGCAGCACAGTGCCGCTGGACGCGCCCGCGCGCATTATACAAGAACGGACGTTTGTCCCTCTGCGTTTTCTGGCAGAGCACAGCGGCGCGCAGGTGCTTTGGGACGGCTCAACAGAAACGGTTTCCATACATTCCGCCATTGCCGACGACCCAACAGAGCGGATGAAGGAATCGGCGGTGTATATCCAGACGAATAAAATGCAGGGCAGCGGCATTGTACTGTCTGCGGACGGGCTGATAGCCACAAATTTCCATGTGCTGGAAAACGCCTCAACTGCACAGTTCGTGTTTCATGACGGTTCGATTTATCAGGGGAATGCAGTTGTTGTGGGATTGTCCCCGCAGGAGGATATCGCGCTGGTGCGTATCGGCAGGACAGGGCTGACGCCCGCAGCGCCCGCCACAGATGTGCGGCAGGGGGAAGCAGTTTATGCCGTTGGTTCCCCGGGCGGCAAACGGAACATTGTTAACAGCGGCATTGTGCAGGGATTTGACAGGGATGTGATTTCCGCAACGGCAGAAATTGGGCATGGCAGCAGCGGCGGCGGGTTGTTCAACGCCTCCGGCGGGCTGGTCGGCATAACCTCGTCTTTCGGGGAAGGGCAGTATTTTTCCATTCCCATTGCGCGGGTGCTGGCGGTTCCGCAAAACCTTTCCATACCGCTGAACGAAATGAAAACGTATGACTATACGCCGGATGCGCCGCAGAATCTGCGCTGTGAGCTGGACGAAAACGGCTATGCCAATGTTTCGTGGTCGCCGGTGTATGGCGCGGAGTATTATACTGTTTACACATCTGCAACGGCGGACGGTGAATTCCGGCCGCTGAAAAATAATACGCTGGGCGGCGAAAAGTGGTATTGGGGTTTCCCGCAGGCATTTGGGATTACTTCCCGAAACGGCGAATCCATTTATGTTAAGGTTTCCGCTGTTGTAAACGGGAAGGAAACGCCGCAGAGCGAAACGCTGAAGGTAAGCTGAAAATTTGGAGGTGTTGGAAATGTTTCGGGAAATGAGGAGGAAAAGACAGCAGTTAAGCCCTGCGGAATGTGAGGAAATTTTGCGCAGGGGGACTTCCGGCGTGCTGGCGGCAGAGGGGGACGGCGGTTATCCCTATGCTGTGCCGCTCAGTTATATTTATGAGGATGGAAGGCTTTATTTCCACTGCGCGAAGGCGGGGCATAAGCTGGACGCGGTGCGGCGGAATAAAAAGGTATCTTTCTGCGTGATTGACAGGGACACCATTGTGCCGGAGGAATATACCAGCTATTTCCGCAGCGTTATTGTTTTCGGGGAAATGCGCATTTTGGAAGATGAAGCGGAAAAATGGAGTGCAATGGAGCGGCTTTCCCTGAAATATGCGCCGGAGGACAGTCCGGAAAACCGCCGCAGGGCAATCGAAAAGGACTGGGCGCCGCTCTGCGTTCTGGAACTTGCCGTTGTGCATATGAGCGGCAAAGAGGCGATTGAGCTGGTGCGGGAAAAGGAAAAGAATTCATTAAACCGTTAACCGGACAAGTATTGTCTTACAACTGAGGGCGTAAATTGTATTATTTCAAAAACATGATGGAATTTTACTTTACGCGCCCTCTTTTTTTGTGCTAAAATACAGAGGAAAGTTGGTACTCTGTATACATGAGCGGTATTTCAGACAAATCTCCGCGGCTGGAAAAAAGGAAAGGTGAGAGCGATGAACAAATTTCAGGAAATGTATCAGGCAAAAAAGAAAACGCCCGAAGAAGTGGCGATGTATGTAAAATCCGGCGATGTATGTGCCTGCCCGACCTGCTTGGAGGAGCCTACGGCGATTTGTGCAGCTGTTGCGGAACGCGCGCGCCGCGGTGAACTGACAGGCGTTGTCCACCATGCGACGCTGTCCGCGAAGGGCGGGGAATTTATGAACCCGGAGCTGAAAGGAAAATATGACTATGTTTCCTGGTTCACAGGCGGGGCTGGCCGGAAAGCGATACAGCAGGGCCATTATACCTATATCCCCAACAGTTACAGCACGATTCCCGGCTACTGGCGTGAAATCCAGCCGCGTCTGGATGTTTTCTATGCGGAGGTTTCCCCGATGGACAAACACGGCTATTTCAGCTGCGGCATGTCCGGCGCGGAAGTTCCGGCAATGAAGAGCAAAGCGGCTATTATCCTGCTTGACGTAAACGATAAAATGCCCCGCGTAATGGGGAATAACTTTATACATATTTCCGAGGTTACTGCGCTTTGCGAATCCTCCAGAGAACTGCTGACGCTTGAGGCTGCTCCTTTGACGGAAGTGGACAAAAAAATCGGCCAGATGATTGCGGACGAAGTACCCAACGGCGCAACGCTCCAGCTGGGTATCGGCGGCATTCCCAATGCGGTTGGCGTGCTTTTGCAGGATAAACGGGATCTGGGTATCCATACGGAAATGTTCACCGACAGCATGGTTGACCTGATCACCTGCGGCGCGGTTACGAATATGAAGAAGCCTATCAACGTTGGCAAGACTATTGCCACGCTGGCATGGGGCACAAAGAAAATGTACGATTACATGGACGATAACCCTGCGTTTGAGATGCATCCGGTAGATTATACCAACGATCCGAACGTGATTGGTATGCACGATAATTTTATTTCCGTAAACGCATGCGTGGAGATCGACCTGTTCGGTCAGGTCTGCGCGGAAAGCCTTGGTACGCTGCATTACAGCGGCTCCGGCGGACAGGTGGACTTTGTGCGCGGCGCGAACCTTTCCAAAGGCGGCAAAGGCTTCATTGCGATGACTTCTACGGCGAAAAACGGCACGATTTCCAAAATCAAGCCTATCCTGACGCCTGGCTCCATCGTAACAACGAGCAAAAACGAAGTAGATTTCCTTGTTACGGAGCATAACATTGTGCGGCTGAAAGGCCAGACGGCAAGCGAACGTGCGAAAATGATAATTTCCCTTGCTGCGCCTGAGTTCCGCGAAGAGCTGGAATTTGAAGCGAAGAAAATGAATCTGATTATCTAAACCATAAAAAGCCCCTTTGAGATGGATCTGTCCATGGAAAAGGGGCTTTTCTCTGTTCTGGCTGTGTTTTGGGAACAAGGTCAGTCAGTCCATCACGACAATTTCTATCCCTGCCTCCTCAATGATGCTGCGGGAAAGTTCATCGGGGTATTCGCCTTTATGTACGATGCGGACGATGCCTGCATTGACGAGCATTTTGGCGCAGATGACGCAGGGCTGAAGTGTGATGTATATGGTGCAGCCTTCTGTGCTGACGCCGATTTTTGCCGCCTGTATGATGGCGTTCTGTTCGGCGTGCAATGCGCGGCAGAGCTCATGCCTCTGGCCGGAAGGGATGCCCAGACGTTCGCGTTCACAGCCGCCGATTTCCGTACAATGGCGCAGGCCGGAAGGTGCGCCGTTATAGCCTGTTGTTATGATACGGTTTTCGCGGACAATGACCGCGCCGACCTGCCGGCGAAGACAGGTGGAGCGTGTTTTTACGATTTCCGCTATCTGCATAAAGTACTCGTCCCAGCTTACTCTCATTTTTATTCCTCCTAAAGATTTTAAGACCGCAGGACTCTGTCCCGCACCCTGCAAGGGCTTTCAGCCCTTGACCCATTTTCAGCCGCACATTCATGCGCCTGTAGGCTTGTTCGAGTTTTTCGATATGCACAGGAGGTTCTCTCTGTACAGTTATCCCCAAAACATAATTTTACCTCCCAAAGGCCGCAAAACCGGGGGACGGAGTCCTCTGGGGCACCCTGCAAGGGCTTTCAGCCCTTGACCCGTTTTCAGCCGCGCATTTGTGCGTCTGTGGGCATATATATTACCAACCAGGCAGTTCCAGACGCATGAAATGCGGCTGGCAATACAGTTTAGGGTCAAGCCCTTTTCAATAGGTACCGGAAAGAAGTCCGGACACCGTAGGTGGCTTTGCCGCAGGCAAAGTACTGACAGGCTTGCAGGGGGTTGGGGACGGTGTCCCCAAGGTCTTTACTCCTCTTTTGGCAGTATCTTTTTGACGTTTTTCTCGAACTTTACGCGTGGCAGCATAACCATATGCCCACAGCCGCAGCATTTGATGCGGAAATCAATGCCTGTACGCAGTATTTCCCACTGCACAGACCCGCAGGGGTGTTTTTTCTTCATCTGCACAATATCTCCAATGGCAAAATCCATGTCTTATGCCTCCTTTTCCTGCACAATATGAATGGTACGCTGTGGGAACGGGATATCAATGCCCTCCTTGTCGAACCGGTTCTTAATCCGGCGGCGCAGTTCCGCCTCCACAGCGGGGCTGGTCTTTATCTTGCATTTTGCAACGACTTTGATTGTCACGGCGGAATCATCCAACCCTGTAACACCGGCGACAACGGGCGTTTCCAGAACGCTTTCCATATCCGATGTTTTCTGCATTTCGTCCGTCAAAACGGCGATGGCATGGTCGATGCTTTCTCCGTAGGCAATGCCGACGGTAACAATGGCGTTGATGTAATCCCGGCAGAGGTTCGTGACTGTGCCGACGGAGCCGTTCGGAATGATGTGGACACAGCCCTGCACATCGCGCAGCTTTGTGGAGCGCAGTGTAACGCTCTCTACGGTGCCTGTGACGCCCTGTATGGTAACAATATCGCCGACTGCGTAGTTATCTTCAAAAAGAATGAAAAACCCGCCCAGCATATCCGTTGCGATGCCCTGCGCGCCCAGACCGATGGCGACAGATGCCGCACTGGCAACTACGACAAGGGAACTGGACGGCACTCCGAGATAATTGAGAATGGAGAATATGCCGATAAAGTAAACAGCGTATTTTAAGACGCTGCAAATGATGGAATTTAATGTGTTTGCTTTTCGTTCCGTGATAGGCATATACTGCTTTTTTGTCTGCCTTTGCAGGAAGCTTTTTACAACCCTGCTGGAAACGCGAATCAGAATCCAGCAGAGCACAAGCGTGCCAATGATTTGCAGCAGCCTGGTACATATAGGCCTGATGGCTGAAGGCAAAAAGAATAATACCCAGTCCATTATCCAGTCCATTATATCTACAGATGTTACAGCAGTTTCCATAGTTAAATAAACCTCCTCTGGTTTTGTCCGCCCGCCGCCCGCACAAAGGCGGAAAACAGCAGGCCCTGTTCTTTGGCGTCCATTGCTTCGGGGTGCCACTGCACGCCCAGCACAAAGGGCGCATTTTCCCGTTCAACAGCCTCAATAATGCCATCGGGGCTGTGCGCCGCAACAGAAAAACCCTCCCCCAGCTGTGCGACTGCCTGATGATGGAAGGAATTGACGGCGACGCGTTTTTTACCCCAAAGCGCGGCAAGCAGGCTGTTTTCCAGCGGCAGGACGCTGTGCGTACCATGTGGACGGGGAGCCTGTTGGCTGTGCTTGAGCGTTGAGCCGGTTTGTGCGGGAATGTCCTGATAAATCGTGCCGCCAGCGGCGATATTCATGACCTGCATGCCCCGGCAGATGCCAAACAGGGGCAGGCCCGATTCCAGCGCGGCGCGGCAGAGCGTAAGCTCAAAGCTGTCCCGCAGGGGTGAGATTTCTCCGTTTTGACGGAGGGGTTCCTCGCCGAACAAAAGCGGGTCGATATCGCCGCCGCCGGACAGGAGGATGCCGTCCAAAAAATCCGGCAGGGCGTCCGGTCCTGTTTCCGGCTCTGCGGAGGGGAACAGCAGTACAGGCGTGCCGCCTGCGGATTCTATGGCGGCGGTGTAATCCCGATGGAGGGAAAACAGCCCTGTTTCGTGGGTAAAGTTTGGTGTAATACCTATGACTGGCTTCATGCGGTGCACCTCAATGCGATTGCTTTAATAACAGTATACAAAAGGAAGGGGAATTTTGCAATGCCGGACAGCGAAACTTTTTGCGACGTGCTTGCCCTGCTTTGCGGTGTATGGTATGATGAAAAAAACTGGTTTTTGCTTCCGGACGCACTTGTGTGTCCGGAGATAAAGTTTCGTTTTTTGGCTTTAAGAATTAGGAGGCGTGGCATGAAAACGATTGGCATTATTGGCGCGATGGCGGAAGAAATCGCGCACCTGAAGGAAAAACTGCACCAGGTTACAACGGTAAAAGCCGCAGGGTTGGAATATTTCCATGGCAGCTATGGCGGAAATAACATCGTGCTGGTGGTGAGCGGCATCGGTAAGGTGAACGCGGCTGTCTGCACGCAGGCGATGATTGACCGCTTCGATGTGGACTGTGTGATTAACACAGGTGTGGCAGGCGGCCTGATGGACGGTCTGCACATCGGCGATATCCTGATTTCCGCAGACGCTGTGCAGCATGACATGGACACTTCTGCTTTGGGTGACCCTGTCGCCACGATTCCCCGATTGTCGGAAAGTTATTTTCCGGCAGATGCGGGGTTGGTTCGGCTTGCACAGGAGGCAGCCGCCGAGTCGGACGAGGAATATCAGGTGGTCGTGGGACGCGTTGCCAGCGGCGACCAGTTTATCGGCACAAAGGCGGGCAAGGAACGTATCCGCAGTATTGTGCAGGGCGACTGTGCCGAGATGGAGGGCGCGGCAATCGCGCACGCCTGCTGGCTGAACGGCACGCCGTTCGTCGTAATCCGTGCGATTTCTGACGATGCAAATGAAGAGGTGGAAATGGATTACGGGCAGTTCAGCAAAATTGCCGCAAAGCGCAGTGGTGAACTGGTGGAAAAAATGCTTGCCAGAATGTCCGCGCAGACTGAAAATTGAACAAAAAAAAGACCGTAAATTTTCTGTTTCATTTGCGGCAACCCTCTTGTAAAGCGGCGGGCGTTACTGTATAATGCAATCAGATATATTTGTTTGCGTACAAACAAATCCATACAAGGAAAAATACAGACATATCATTTATGAGGAGGAATTTCCATGACTGCAAAAACCCATGGCTACATTACGAAAGAAATTGAATTGGAGCAGATTTATCAGTTTGTGCTGAAATATTTCGACCCGGAAGCCAAGGTAAACCGTTATGAGAACCGCTTCGGCGAAAGCAATGAAATGGCGATTTATTTTACTTATAAGGGTGAGGAACGCCGGCTGTTTACCATGATTTACAAGAGCCGTAAATTTTCCAAAAACGGCGAGAAAAACCGTATGGTATTCCTTGACCTGGATTACTGGGGCCACAGCGTAGAAATCATGCGTTCTGTGATTTCCTATTTCAGCGGCTGGCTGGATGAGAACGACTGCGACAAGGAAGAAGCATATTTCATTGAGGAGCAGCCGGACGGCGTTGCGCCCAACATCATCAAGATTACAAGAAAAGAGCTGAACAGACGGCTCGGCGGCATGGTTGTCATCATTGACGATGAGGAAAAAGAAGCAGCAGAATAATGAAAGAGCGGACAGCGTTTTCCGAGAATGGGGGACGCTGTTTTTACGTGGAGAAGGTGCTGACTGGGGTTATAGTTTTGGGGATTCGGGGGAAAGTAGATTCAAAGGCACATGAAATGCGCTGGGATAAAATTTAGGGCAGGGGACGGCAGAGCCTCCCTGGCCTTAGAACTTATCCGTAAATAAGATGAAGCAGGATGTGCGCAGATAATTTACGGATAGGTTCTTAATCTTTCGGAAAAGGGGGAATTGCATGCTGGTCGAACTGGCAGCCGCCCCTGCGGCGGCAGGTCTGTTTTTTATGTATGTGAAGGATAAATATGAAAAGGAGCCGTGGCGTATGCTCCTGCTTGGCCTGCTGTTCGGTCTTTATACTGCGGCAGTCATTTACCCGCTGGGGCGTTGGCTGGAATGGCGTTTCCCGCATGAGGAAACACCCCTGTATACGGCTTTCCTCAGCTCTGCCGGTGTCGAGGAGGGCGTAAAATTCCTGTTCCTGTTCTTCCTCACATGGCTGAACTGCAACTTTAATGAGCCTCTTGACGGCATTGTGTATGCGGTATTCCTTTCGCTCGGTTTTGCATGGGTCGAAAATATCGTCTATGTAACGCATCCTGTGCTGGGAGGTTACGAAACGGCTCTGGTACGGGCGGCGCTCTCTGTGCCGGGACATGGGCTGTTTGGCGTACAGATGGGCTACCACCTTGGACGCGCGAAATTCGGCATGGGCAGCCGTGCCGGCCAGCTTTTTCTGGCGGTTGCCGTGCCGTATCTGCTCCATGCGCTGTATAATTTCTTTCTGCTGGAAAAAGACGGTGCATACTGGCTCTGTTTTGCTGTTCTGGAGTTCTGTCTCTGGGGCATGGGCATCCGGCGAATACGCCAGTTTCAGCAGGCATCGCCCTTCCGCCGTAAATTTATTTGTTGAATTTCGCCAAAAAATGTGATATGCTTTCCAGTGCGACAGAAGGGAAGGAAAGATATGAGCATGAAAAAACTGGCGGCAATTGTTTTTGCCGGTGCGATATTGATGGCGGGGGCGATGGGCATTTCCATGAAGCTGACACAGCAGCGTGAGCTGGAAATGGAGGTTGCAGATGTGCCGAAAACTGTGACGGGGCAGCCGGAAACAGGCGAAACCAGAACGCTTGGCAGTATGGAGAACATCCCGCTGTATTATGACGATGAGAAAAAGCTGCTCCTTCCCCTGCGGAATGTGACAGAAGGCCTGGGCGGCTCTGTGACATGGGAGCGGGAAAGCCGCAAGGCAACCGTTTCCTGTTTTGGGCGCGTGCTGACGCTGTTCCCCGGGGAGGAAGCCGGCACGTTGAACGGCTACGAAATTACACTGCCGGAGCCTGCGGAAATGATTAACGGCTGCCTGTATATTGACAGCGGGCGGCTTTCGGAGTATTTTGGCGCGGATGTGATTTGGAATAATGAAAGCAGGCAGGTTACGCTGAAAACAGGCGACCCCGCGATGCCTTCCGCCGCAGTCCGCTGCATGGAGGGCAAAAAAGGCGGCAGAGCATACATGCTGGAAACGCCTGTGATTGTCGGCTTGAACGATGCGAATTTTGAGAAAAGCCTGAATGAAGCTCTCGCGGAGGAGATGCGCACGCTGGGGGCGGGCTATCTGGACACGACGGACGCGGACGGGACGTTCCGGCTGGATGCGGGGACTGATTTTCTGACGAAGGACTTCATTTCCTTTTGCTGGAACGGGGAAAAGGACGGCGTACCATTCTGCCGCACAAAAAATATCGACCTGAAGGGACAGAAGGAAGTTTCGCTTTCAGACCTGCTGACGGCGGGGTCTTTGGAGAAAATAAAGTCCGCACTGGGGGACAGCTGGCAGAACGGCGGTTTTTATCTTTCGGATACGGAGGGGCTTGTGCTGCTGACGGAGGACGAAAACGGCGGGATACACCCGTATATCTGGACGGAAACGGGAGAACTGCGCTGGAAGAGCAGTTTTCGGGAGATTGCCGGGGCGTATGGATTAGGCTGAAAATTTTCAGGCTTGTATTTTTTTGAAAACATGAAAAAGTATGGCTTGACAAATCTAAAAATTTTTAGTAGACTATCCCTACAATGAAATAAGCGCGAGTGGCTCAGTGGTAGAGCATCGCCTTGCCAAGGCGAGGGTCGCGAGTTCGAATCTCGTCTCGCGCTTCAGGCAAAAGCCGGTTTTGAAAAATTCAAGACCGGTTTTTTGTTTCTTTTGAAAAATAAGGAAGAAACGGGTTCGGGAAGTTTAAGGTGTTTGTGGCTTGCGAAACCCGAAAGTAACACGAACAGTAAGGAGGCATCTTATGGAACACCAACACTTATCCCGCGCGATCCACGCGTTGCAGCAGGGAACTACCTTTGCGGCGGTGCTTTCTGACGGTCGGCTGGTGACATCGGAAAAAAAAGGCATTGCTCCGATGATGGAGTTGCTGGAACGCGACGCCTCGGCTTTGGAAGGGGCATCCGTTGCAGACAGGGTTATCGGCAGGGCGGCAGCTTTCCTGCTGGAAAAGGGCGGCGCGGCAGGTGTTTATGCCGGCATACTCAGCACCCACGCCAGAGAAGTTCTGGAAAAATGCGGTATCCCCTTTTCCTGTGGGGAGGAAACGCCCTATATCATCAACCGTGCGGGGACGGGCATGTGCCCGATGGAGGCATGTGTGCTGGAGCTGACGGACGCGGCGGAGGCCTATGAAGCCCTACGGCAGAAACTGGCAGAGCTTTCGGCGCGGTAATGATTTGGGGGCGGGGACATGGATTGTATTCCGATGGAATGCAGAACGGCATGCAGCCGTGTAAAAGGGCGTTTTCCCTACCACTGGGACCTGAACGTCTATCGGGGTTGCACGCATGACTGCAAATACTGCTTTGCGCGCTATTCCCATGCGTATTTGGAGGAAAAGGATTTTGCGAGGCGGGTATTTGTGAAAACGAATATCGCGGAAATGCTGGAAAAACAGCTGCGCAGCCCTCGCTGGGATGGAACGGTCGTCAATCTTGGCGGCGTGACGGACAGCTACCAGCCCTGTGAAGCGCGCGAAAAGCAGATGCCGGAAATCCTGCGGCTGATGATAAAATATAAAAATCCGGTTATACTTTCCACAAAGTCCGACCTGATACTGCGGGACTTTGACCTTCTGGACGAGCTGTCTCGTCTGGCGTTTGTGAATGTGGCTTCGACGGTGACAACCATGGACGAGGATATTCGCCGAAAACTGGAGCCGGGGGCGGCGTCCTCCGCGCGGCGCATGGAAATGCTGGGAGCGTTCCGCAAAACGAAGGTACACACATCTGTACACATGATGCCTGTTATTCCGTTCCTGACGGACGGGGAGGAGAACATTGAAGCGGTATTTGCGGCGGCAAAATCGGCTGGTGTGGAATGGGTGCTGACTGCCCTGCTGAATCTGCGCGGACAGACGCGGGAGGTCTTTCTGGATTTTATGGAACGGGAATATCCCGAAAAATACAGAAAACTGCTGCCGCTTTATCTGCGGGGCGGGCTGAAAGGCTACCGCGTGCCTGTTTGGGAAATAATTGCGCGGGTGCGGCGAAAATACGGGCTGTATTCCAATTACCAGCGTGCCATCGACAGGGATCTGGCTGCAAGGCGCGGGCTGGAACCGGTGCAGCTTTCGCTGTTTGAGGAGGGATAAGACCATGGTAATCGGCATATGTGAGGCGACCTTTCGGGCGGAATGGGTGACGAACCTGAAAGAGAAGCGTATGGTGGTAAAAAGCCTGATTGAGCGGACGCGGCATAAATTCAACGCCGCTGTGGCGGAAGTAGGCCGGCAGGAGGAGCACAAGATGTTTGTGATTGGCTTCGCCTGCGTGACGAATGAAACACGCCACGCGGACGAAATGCTTCGGAATATACTGGATTTTATGGAGAGCAACACAGAAGCGGAATTGGTTTCCGCCGAACGGGAGATACTGTAAAGAAGCCTGACCAGACTGTCAAAAAACCTGCTTTCGTATCTGTTTTTGTGTCAAGGCAGAACTTTGGTCTGGTTCGCAAAGCGAACGGCTTAGAATGAGTCCCATTATACCGGCAGTCCCTCGAAAAAGGCTTCGTATAGCGGGCATAGCACGGCGTTGCCGTAGCCTGAGCCTTTTTTGACACGCTGGCATGGCTTCCCAGACACTATTTCCGCCAAAGCTCATCTGCCGCGCAAAGGTCCTGTAATATCTTGCGGACCTCCCGGTGGGCGTGCCATTGGCGGTCTGTCAGTTCGTCCAGCGAAACATCGAAAATATCGGCAATACGGATGAGCGTGGAAATATTCGGTTCATTCCGCCCGCTTTCGTAGTTGGAAATGGTCGTGTAATTAAACCCCAGCTTTGCAGCCAGCGTCTTTTGAGAAATGTTATATTCCTTGCGGAGAGAGCGTAATTTTTCTGCGAAGCTCATTGGCAATACCTCGTTTCTGGGAACATGGGCAGTATCGTCACAAGTGTCTGCACACGCCTTTCCGGCAAATTTTGTGGGCTTTTTCGTTAAAAATTCTTGCCATACCGCCCATCTGACGGCTCCGGTGCGCCACATTGTACGCCTGCGAATTTTTGCCTGAAATCCGACCCAATTATGCTCGAAAATATGTATACATGACTTATGACGGCACTGCCTGACAGTCGATATGCACCATAAATTGATTATACACCATATTTTATGTATGGTAAATAGCTTTTTTGCAAAGAAAGAAATATTTTGTAACAGAAACGTCATTTGCATTTTTGGAAAATTGTGATATACTGTTTTAGGATACAAAAAATGCGGCGGAAAGGCGGTGGCTTGTATGGCAAAGGGCAAAGGGACAAAACTGATTGCGCAGAACAAAAAAGCGTATCATGATTATTTCATAGAAGAAACCATACAGGCAGGGCTTTCGCTTGCCGGAACAGAGGTAAAAAGCCTGCGGGCAGGCAAATGCAGCCTGAAGGAGAGCTTTATCCGTATGGAAAACGGCGAGGCTTTCGTCTATAACATGCATATCAGCCCGTATGAACAGGGGAATATCTTCAATAAAGACCCCCTGCGCCCGAGGCGGCTTTTGCTGCACAAGAGCGAGATACGCAAACTAGCGCACGAAAGCCAGGCGGCGGGGTACACCATTGTGCCGCTCAAGGTTTATTTTGACCGCAGTCTGGTAAAAATGGATATTGCACTGGCAAAGGGCAAAAAGCTCTATGACAAGCGCGATACCATTGCTAAAAACGATATGCGCCGTCAGGCGGAAAAGGATTTCAAAATCCGAAACCTTACGCTGTAACGGAGCAGGGCATTCTGGGGATGTAATGGTTTCGACGGGGATCTTGAAAACAGGGACAGCCATCCGCGGGCCGGTTAACCGCGTCAACAAGCCGGAAAACTTTCTAAAAAGAAACGACAACAATAGAGAATTACTCGCTGCCTGATTAACGGCAGCCGTCGGACTCCGGCTTCCCGCAGCCGGAGAGCCCGGCGTCGACTCAGCGGGGCACTTTTCTGCTTAAGCTTTGCGGCAGGAAAAGACTCATGAAGCTACTGAGGCACGCAGCCTGTCATTCGGCGGCGTGACGAGGGAATGAGAAAAGACTGACTGTGATGGGAGAGGTTCTTGCAGATGGGTTTTCGGACAGGGGTTCGATTCCCCTCATCTCCATACAGGCGCGTACTATGCGCCAAAAAAAATTAAGGCTGGGCGGATACCCGGCCTTTTTTATGTGGAGATTGCGTTTCTTTCGAAAAATGGCGGAAATGTGCCATTCCCGAAGATTTGATAGTTTCTGATACTTTTTCGTTATCTTGTTTGATACGGTTCGATTCCCGTCATCCGCTTCTGATTAGCCCCGGGAAACGGGGCTTTTTGTTTTTGGAATATATCTATATACATACGAGCTGCTTTTTTCGGGAAAAAGGGTACACTATGTTTCAGGCAGGAAAGTTCAAAACGTCTGCTTACAAAAATAGGCAGCGCAAAACGGCAAAAGACTTGAAATAAATTTCAAAAAGCGGTATACTATTAACAATGCAGAAAAATGAAGAAAATGGAACAGGCGGAGGGAATGCGATGATAGAAGCAGTCAGCTGCGGCGGCGTCGTGATATACAAGTGGAAGATCCTTCTGCTGTATAAGAATCAAAATGGCAGATATATGGGCTGGGTACTGCCCAAAGGCACAGTGGAGGAAAATGAAACCTACCGGCAGACGGCTTTGCGCGAGGTAAAGGAGGAATCCGGCGCGACGGGTGAGATTATTAAATACGTTGGAAAGACGCAGTATACCTTTAAGGGAAGCGAGGACACCGTCAGCAAAACGGTACACTGGTATTTGATGAGCGCGAATTCCTTTTACTGCAAACCTCAAAGCGAGGAATACTTTGCTGACGCCGGATTTTATAAATTCCACGAGGCCTATCATCTGCTGAAATTCAACGATGAACGCCAGATTCTGAAAAAGGCATATTATGAATACAGCGAAATGCGCAAAAATAAAGAATTCCTGCGCAGAAAATTTAGCGAGAGGAACAGCAAACCATAAATTTTTAAGGAGAGATGCGGTTATGAAAAAATGTTTTGAAGTAAGGCCCGGGTTTGGCGACCTGAAGGAACGTATTGTTGTGCTGAAAGACGAAACAGACAAAAAGACACTGTTTGCGGTTATTGCAATCGTTGCGGCAGTCATGATTGCGGTTACGGCAGGCGTGATTTATCTGTTGAAAACGCGCATGGACGATGATTTCGATGAAGACTGGGATTATGACTGGGATGATATGGAGGACGAGTTCTGCGAGGATAATGGCGAATGCTGCTGCACAGACAGCGATGTAGATGATTCCGTAAAAGTAGAACAGGTTTAATCTGCGGCAAAGGAAAAAAGGGGCGCGGCTGGGTCTGCGCCCCATAAGGCGGTTTGGCTGAAGAAAGCGCATTGTTTTCTTCAGCCAACAGCCATGATGGAATATCTTTTTTTTACCGTTAATGGGACAAAAAGCGCATAATAGGGACAAAATACAGCCAGAATAGGTGGGTAACAAGTGGAACGAAAATTGCAGCTACTGAAGAAAATTGCACCGGATTTGACGGAGGAATTTATCAAACGCTACCGGGTATTGAAAACAATACGGCTCCTGCAGCCCTGCGGGCGGCGGCTGGTGGTCTGTTCCCTGGGAATGACGGAGCGGACAGTGCGCAGCGAGATTGAACGGCTCAGCGCGCAGGAGCTGGTGAAAGTGTCGAAAATCGGCATGAGCCTGACAGAAGCCGGAACGGATGTTCTGCGGGGGCTGGAAGAAGTATTTTCCGCGCTGACAGGGCTTTCTGTGCTGGAAGAACGGCTGGGAAGCGCGCTGGGCGCAAGAAAAGTATATATTGCACAGGGCGACAGTGATGACAGCGAGCGGGCGAAAAAAGAAATGGGCCAGCTTGCGGCAAAGGCTCTGCTGGAAAATGCGGCGGAGGAGCGAAGAATTGCGATTACGGGAGGATCAACAATGGCGGAGCTGGTACAGGCAGTACCGGAAATGACCTCCCGGATGGCGCGAATGGTGCTGCCGGCGCGGGGCAGTGTTGGGCGGAAACTGGAATTGCAGGCGGATACGCTGGCGGCGAAGCTGGCGGAAAAGCTGCTTTCGGATTACCGCATGCTGCATTTGCCGGATAACCTGAGCGCGCATGTGCTGGAAGAAATGAAGCAGGACCCGGAGGTTGCGGAAACGATAGAGGAAATGAAACAGGCGGATATTCTGCTTTTGGGCGTTGGCAACGCACTGGAAATGGCCGAGCGGCGGAGGCTGGACGCGGGTATATGCGGACAGCTGCAGCGGGACGGCGCGGTTGCGGAGGCCTGCGGTTATTATTTCGATGCAAAAGGGAATATTGTTTATGAAACGTGTTCTATTGGCATTGACTTCAATGAGATTCAAAATGCTGAATGCGTCATTGTAATGGCGGGCGGCAGGCGGAAGGCGGAGAGCCTGATGGCGGTCAGCCACAGTATTTCGAGCGGGATTTTTGTTACGGACGAGGGCGCCGCGCTGGAGATGCTGCGTTTGGCAGGGAAATAAAAAAGATTAAGACCTTGGGGCTTTGCCCCAAACCCTGCAAGGGCTTTCAGCCCTTGACCCATTTGCCGCAAAACTGTGTTTTGCGGGAGAATCATTATTTTTAGAACTTATCCGTAAATAATTTACGGACAGGTTCTTCGTGTCAGACACATGCTATGCGTCAGGCAGTAAAGTTTGAAGGCAGCCCTTTTTCATAAGGTACTGGAAAGAAATCAGGGCATGCAGCGTGGTTTTGCGAAGCAAAGTACTGATTCGGGCTTGCAGGGGGTGGGACAGCGTCCCGCGGTTTTCGCAGGAATGGAAGGCAGTGCCACAAGGTCTTACGGTTCTAATATAAGGAAGGAGAATTGCAGATGCTGAATAAAAAGACAGTAGACGATTTGCAGGTAAAAGGGAAACGGGTGTTGCTCCGGTGCGATTTTAACGTACCTTTGCAGGACGGTGTAATCACAGACGAAAACAGGATAACGGCAGCCCTGCCGACCATTCAAAAATTGGTGGATGATGGCGCGAAAGTTATCCTATGCTCCCATATGGGCAAACCCAAGGGCGAACCGAAGCCGGAACTTTCACTTGCGCCTGTTGCAAAGCGGCTTTCCGGGCTTTTGGGAAAAGATGTAGTTTTTGCGAAGGACGATACAGTCGTAGGCGAAAACGCCAGGGCGGCTGTGGCGAAAATGCAGGACGGTGACGTTGTTCTGCTGGAAAACACACGCTACCGCAAGGAAGAAACGAAAAACGAAGAAACCTTCAGCAAAGAACTGGCTTCTCTGGCGGATATTTTTGTCAATGACGCGTTCGGCAGCAGCCACCGCGCGCATTGCTCCACAGTCGGCGTGACGGCGTTTGTACAGGAATCTGCGGTCGGCTACCTGATGGAAAAGGAAATTGCGTTCCTCGGCAATGCCGTAAATAATCCGGAACGCCCGTTTGTTGCCATTTTGGGCGGCTCGAAGGTTTCCGATAAAATCAATGTAATCCGCAACCTGTTGGAAAAGGTGGATACGCTTATCATCGGCGGCGGTATGGCGTATACATTTTCTGCGGCGGAGGGCGGCAAAATCGGCACATCCCTGCTGGAGGAGGACAAAATCCCTTACGCGCTGGACATGATGAAACAGGCAAAAGAGAAGGGCGTGCGTTTCCTGACGCCTGTGGATACAGTAATCGCGAAGGAATTTAAGAATGATACGGAATATAAGACCGTAACGGCGGGCGAAATTCCCGATGGCTGGATGGGTCTGGATATTGGCGAAAAAACGCGGGAACTGTTTGCGGATGCGATTAAGGGCGCGAAAACGGTCGTTTGGAACGGGCCGATGGGCGTATTTGAATTTGAGAATTTCGCGGGAGGCACAAAGGCGGTTGCGGAAGCAATGGCGGCAATCAACGCGACAACAATTATCGGCGGCGGCGATTCTGCGGCGGCGGTCAACCAGATGGGTTATGGCGAAAAAATGTCCCATATTTCTACGGGCGGCGGCGCGTCTTTGGAATTTTTGGAAGGAAAGGAACTGCCCGGCGTAGCGGCAGTTGACGATAAATAAGGAAGGATGGGGAACCATGAGGAAGAAAATTATAGCCGGGAACTGGAAAATGAATAAAACGCCGAAGGAAGCGGCAGAGTTTTGCAGAATGATAAAGGAGAAAGCTGCATCCAATGAGGCGGAAGTCGTTTTCTGCGTGCCTTTTGTGGACTTGTATCCTGTTTTGGAGGAATTGAGGGGCAGCGGCATCGGCGTTGGTGCGGAGAATATGCACTTTGAGGACAGCGGCGCGTTTACCGGAGAGGTTTCTGCGCCTATGCTGAAGGAAATGGGCGTAGAATATGTTGTTTTGGGACATTCGGAACGGCGGCAGTATTTTGGTGAAACAGACGAAACAGTGAATAAAAAAGTAAAAAAGGCTTTGGCGGCAGGGCTTGTGCCTATCATGTGCTGCGGGGAAACGCTGGAACAGCGTGAAGCCGGCATTACGATTGAATGGGTGCGTATGCAGGTGAAATGTGGGCTTTTGGGCGTTTCTGCGGCAGATGCGGCAAAGGTTGTTGTAGCATATGAGCCGATTTGGGCAATTGGTACGGGTAAAACAGCGACTTCGGAGCAGGCACAGGAGGTCTGCCATGCTATCCGCGAGGTGCTGACGGAAATGTACGGCAAGGAAACAGCGGAACAGATGCGGGTACAGTATGGCGGCAGTGTGAATGCGAAGAACGCGGCGGAGCTGTTCGCAATGGCGGACATTGACGGCGGGCTGGTTGGCGGTGCAAGCCTGAAAGAAGAATTTGTGAGCATTGTGCATTATTAAGGCTCTGGGGGCGCCGTCCCCAATTCCCCTGCAAGGGTCTTCGACCCTTGACCCGTTTGCCATCGCATTCCATGCGATGGAGGAAAAGGATAGGGATACACAAAATATTTTTTTCGGAAAACGCAGTTTTCCACAATAAAGTTCTTTGCCCCGCTTTCTCCGAAAGAAAGCGGGCAGGGGTTTGGGGACGGAGTCCCCGAGAATCAAGGAGGCCAGAAATGGAAAAGAAAACGACAGTTTTGATGATATTGGACGGCTTCGGCATCAATGATAAAACGGACGGAAACGCCATCAAACAGGCGGATACTCCTGTGCTGGACGGGATACTGAAAAAATACCCCAATGTAAAAGGCTACGCCAGCGGCCGCGCTGTTGGTCTGCCGGAGGGCCAGATGGGCAATTCCGAGGTCGGCCACCTGAATATCGGCGCGGGCCGTATTGTTTATCAGGAACTGACCCGCATCACGAAAGCCATTGAGGACGGGGATTTCTATGAAAACCCTGAGCTTCTGGCGGCTGTGGAGCATTGTCGGAAAAATAATTCCGCACTGCATTTCTGCGGCCTGCTTTCCGATGGCGGCGTACACAGCCATAATACACATCTGTATGCCCTTTTGCGGCTGGCGAAACGCGCGGGATTGGAAAAGGTTTTTGTCCATGTGTTCCTGGACGGCAGGGATACACCGCCTTCCTCCGGCGCAGATTATACGGCGCAGCTGGAGGAAAAGCTTCGGGAAACCGGCATCGGGAAGATCGCAACGGTTGCGGGACGTTATTATGCCATGGACCGTGACAAACGCTGGGAACGCGTGCAGGAGGCGTATAATGCTATGACGCTGGGGCGCGGGACAACGGCAACGGACGCTGTCAGCGCAGTCCGCGCATCTTACGAAAAAGGTGTGACAGATGAATTTGTACTGCCGACTGTGATTGTGGGCGAAGATGGCAGGGCGTTGGGCAAAATCAACGACCATGACGCTGTTGTCTGCTTCAATTTCCGTCCGGACAGGGCAAGGGAAATTACAAGGAGCCTTTGCGACCCGGATTTTGACGGTTTTGTGCGAGAAAAGGCTGTACAGGACCTGAAGATGATTTGCTTCACAGAATATGATGTGACGATACCCAATAAAACGGTTGCGTTTAAGCCCCAGCGGCTGACAAACACGCTTGGGGAATATATTTCGTTTCTTGGGCTGAAACAGCTCAGAACGGCAGAAACAGAGAAATACGCCCATGTGACGTTTTTCTTCAACGGCGGCGTGGAGGAGCCAAATCCGAATGAGGACAGATGGCTTGTGCCGTCGCCGAAAGTAGCGACGTATGATTTGCAGCCGGAGATGAGTGCGGCCGGCGTGACGGATGGGCTTGTACGTGCGCTTTTGTCGAAGGAATACGATTTGATTATTGTAAACTACGCTAACTCTGATATGGTAGGACATACCGGAATCATGGAGGCGGCTGTGAAGGCTGTCGAGGCTGTCGATGCCTGCATTGGCAGGGTGATGAAGGCTTTGCTGGAGGTCGGAGGGCAAATGTTTATCTGTGCGGACCACGGCAACAGCGACCAGATGGTTGATTACGAAAGCGGTGAACCGTTTACGGCGCATACCACGAACCCTGTGCCGTTTATATTGGTGAACGCGGGCGACGGCATTGGCCTGCGGGACGGCGGCAAGCTGGCGGATATTGCGCCGACGCTGCTGGAGATGATGGGCTTGCCGAAGCCGAAGGAAATGACGGGCGAAAGCTTATTGCAAAGCAAATGAACCTTCGCTTGACAGGGGGATATACCCTTTGTCAAGCAAAGGTACTATATTTTAAGAGGAGGAACAGGATATGAAAGGCTATTACGAAATTACAGATGTTTACGCAAGAGAGATTCTGGATTCCAGAGGGAACCCGACAGTCGAGGTCGAGGTGATTGTAGACGAAAGCATTGTCGGGCGTGCGGCAGTGCCCAGTGGTGCGTCTACAGGTGCGTTTGAAGCTGTGGAGCTGCGCGATGGCGGTGAACGCTACAACGGCGTAGGCGTGCAGGATGCTGTGGATAATGTAAATAATATTATCGCTGATGAAATCATCGGCATGAATGCTCTGGACCAGGTTGCAGTTGACCAGGCTATGATTGCGCTGGACGGGACACCGAACAAGGCAAAACTGGGCGCAAACGCGATTCTGGGCGTTTCCATGGCGGTGGCAAAGGCTGCGGCAGAGGCTGTGGATATGCCCCTTTACCAGTATCTGGGCGGCTTTAACGCAAAGACTATGCCCGTGCCTATGATGAACATTATGAACGGCGGCAAACACGCGGATAATACGGTTGATGTGCAGGAGTTTATGATTATGCCGGTTGGCGCGGCTTCTTTCAAGGAAGCGTTGAGAATGTGCGCGGAGATTTACCACAAACTGAAAAAAGTCCTGAAAGATAAAGGGCTTTCTACGGCAGTTGGCGATGAGGGCGGCTTTGCACCTGACCTGCCGACAGCAGATGCAGTTATTGACCTGATTCAGGAGGCTGTTACGGCGGCTGGCTACAAATGGGGCGAGGATATCAAAATCGCGCTTGACCCTGCGGCGACAGAGCTTTACGATGAAAAGGACGGAAAATATCACTTCCCCGGCGAAAGCAAAATGGCTGGCAGGGAAATCGTGCGTACGTCTGAAGAAATGGTTGAATTCTGGAAAGCCCTTGCGGCAAAATACCCCATCATTTCTATCGAAGACGGCCTTGCTGAGGAAGACTGGGACGGCTGGCAGCTGCTGACAAAGGAACTGGGCGATAAAGTGCAGCTGGTTGGCGATGACCTGTTTGTAACAAATACGACAAGGCTGCAGAAAGGGATTGACCTGAAAGCAGGCAATGCGATTTTGATTAAGGTAAACCAGATTGGCACACTGACAGAAACATTCAACGCAATCCAGCTGGCGAACCGTAATAAAATGACAGCTGTTGTTTCTCATAGAAGCGGCGAAACAGAGGATGCGACGATTGCGGATATTGTTGTGGCTGTGAATGCGGGACAGATTAAGACCGGCGCACCTGCAAGAACAGACCGCGTTGCAAAGTATAACCAGCTGCTGCGTATTGAGGAGGAGCTGGAGGATACAGCGGAATATCTGGGCCTGGATGCATTCTTTAACCTGAAATAAAATATTTGCGAAATAAGGACGGGCACTGCTATTTCAGGCCGTTAAAAAGCCTATATTCAAGCCGCCAACTGCGGCTCTGCCCGCTCGGGGAAAAGGGCGGGTTCCAAGGCTTTTTATGGTTTTTTCAGAAAAGCATAGCACTGCGCTGCGCAGCAGAGCCCCTTTGGGACGGTTCGCGGAGCGAACTGCTTAGAACAGTCCCTTTATACCAACAGTTTCTCAAAAAAGAAAGGACGGTTTTCCGTCCTTTTTTCGTGTGAAAATATTGGGGAAGGAACAGAACGTTTTTCTAAAAAACGGCAGATTCTGTGGCAAGAAGTTCCTAACATAATCGAAAAGCATTCAGCCATACTATTAGTGCACCACAAAGCAACACATTTTTTTGAACAAAAGAAATTCAGAGAGAAACAGGATTGAAGGAGGTTATTCACATGAGTGGAACATCTAACAGCACTGGCAACAAAGTAAACGTACCTGAGGCAAAGGCAGCAATGGAACAGTTCAAATATGAAGTGGCAAACGAAATCGGCGTGCCTCTGAAGAAGGGCTATAACGGCGACCTGACTTCCGCACAGAATGGTTATGTTGGCGGTTATATGGTCAAAGACATATGCCCGGAACGGAACAGGGAGTATCTGAGGAATTTGCGGAGCTGTCAGGGACATGCTTATGCGGTTACATATCATTATAGTGTGGGAATATGAGATTGGTCTGACTTTGTATACAATGGGAACAGGCGGCATGCTGGAAAAGGCTTGCATTTTGTGTGAGCCTTTTTGCTGTGCCGTAGTTTATGGGAATGGCTTGTAAGGTGCAGGCTTTTACGTTATAATCGATTTATAGCATAGAAAAAGAAGGAGGGAGTACCATGTCGCCGGAAGAAAAAGCGCGTTTTGTCATTGATGAAAAACTGATACAGTCAGGTTGGATAATTCAAGATGTAAAACAGCTGGATTTGTCTGCGGGGCTGGGAATTGCAGTACGGGAATTTCCAACCAGTACCGGCAGGATGGCTTATGCGCTATTTGTCGATGGTGCTCCTGTGGGTGTTGTAGAGGCAAAACGTTCGGATTATGGGGAAAACATAACAGCAGTGGAGGGGCAAACCGCACGCTATGCAAAAAGCTCATTCAAATGCAATGTGGAGAATTATGAAATTCGATTTGCATATGAAGCAACCGACAAGCTGGTTCGGTTTACGGATTATCATGATATTAAATACCGCTCCCGAACAGTTTTTTCTTTCCACCGGCCGGAAACTTTGCAGGCACTTTTGGATATGCCGGATACCATACGCAACAATATGAAGAAGTTTCCGCCTTTTGATACGACGGGTTTCCGCGACTGCCAGACAAGGGCGATTGCTAAGTTAGAAGATTCCTTTTCCGGGAATAAGCCAAGAGCACTGGTGCATATGGCAACAGGTGCAGGGAAAACTTTTACGGCAATAACTGAGGCTTACCGCCTTTTGAAATTTGTAAATATGAACCGCATTTTGTTTCTGGTGGATACCAAAAGCCTGGGGGAACAGGCAGAGCAGGAGTTCCTTGCCTATATTCCTAATGATGACCACAGGCCATTTTCTAATATTTACGGGGTGTACCGTTTAAGGTCTTCCCAGATGCCGAAGAGTGTGCAGGTTTACATCAGCACCATACAGCGGATGTATTCCATTTTGAAAGGAGAGGAACTGGATGAATCTGCAGAGGAAGAACCTGGCGGAATGTCGGCAGACAGCGGCAGCAGAACGCCGCGTGAGGTGGTTTACAATACGAAATATCCGCCGGAGTTTTTCGACTGCATCATTGTGGACGAGTGCCACCGGTCGATTTATAACGTCTGGAGTCAGGTGCTGGAATATTTCGACGCCTTTCTCATAGGGCTGACTGCTACGCCGGATAACAGGACGTTTGCTTTTTTCAATGAAAACGTAGTCAGCGAATATTCAAGAGAACAGGCAATTTCGGACGGCGTGAACGTAGGGGAGGATATCTTCCTGATTGAAACGGAAGTAGGGCAGCGCGGCGGCTATATCATGAAGCAGCAAGTGGAATACAGGAACCGCCTGACCCGTGAAAAGCGTTGGAAACAGATGGATGAAGATATTAACTATTCACCATCCCAGCTTGACAGGGACATTGTCAATCCCAGCCAGATACGGGCGGTAATCCGTAGTTTTAAGGAAAACTTGTATACAACACTGTTTCCCCGCAGGAAAGAAGTGCCTAAGACTTTAATTTTTGCGAAAACAAACAGCCATGCAGAGGATATCGTGCAAATTGTCCGTGAGGAGTTTGGCAAAGGAGATGAATTTTGCAAAAAAATTACATATTCTGTTGAGAACCCTGATAAGGTTTTATCCGAATTTCGGAACGGTTTTCATCTTCGGATTGCTGTTACTGTGGATATGATTGCAACTGGGATAGATGTAAAACCAATTGAGTGCCTTATTTTCATGAGGGACGTGCGGAGTAAAAATTATTTTGAGCAGATGAAGGGGCGGGGGACGCGGACCATGAAAAAGGATGACCTGCAAAAGGTGACGCCCTCTGCTACGGAGGACAAAGACCATTTTGTCATTATAGATGCGGTAGGCGTGACGAAGTCCAACAAATCTGATACGCGCGCTTTAGAACGTGTCCCCTCTGTTTCTTTACAGGAACTAATGATGAAAGCGGCGAGGGGGACACGGAACGAAAATATTCTGACTTCGCTTGCCAGCCGCATTATCCGCCTGAATATACGCATGACGGAGGCTGAGAGAAAGGAATTTCAGGAAAAGGCTGGAGTTTCGCTAAGCAGGGCGGCGCAGGCACTTCTGGATGCGTTTGACCCTGATGTGATTGTCGAAAGGGCAGGGATTGCTTTAAGTGTGGATAAAAATGAGCTTTCCCCAGAGCAAAAAGCACAGATGGATATTGCGCAGAAAGAATTGATTTCCGTTGCTGTTGCGCCGTTCCGTAAGCCGGAAGTACGGGAGTATATTGAAAATATACGTCGGCGCCATGAACAGGTTATTGACAATGTAAACCTTGATTCGGTACTGTTTGCAGGATATGACACCAGCAGGGAGGAAGATGCAGACCGTGTTATCCGTACATTTCGTGAATTTATCAGGGATAACAGGGACGAAATCCTTGCCTTGCGTATTCTGTATGACCAGAGGTACAAAGACCGCCCTATAGCCATTGCACGGCTCAAGGAACTTTATGAGAAGCTGCGGGGCAAGGGGATCATGCTGGACAGGCTTTGGGACTGCTATGCAATCAAACAGCCTGAAAAGGTAAAGCGCGGCACGATGGCACAGCTGGCAGACCTGATTTCCTTGATACGCTTTGAAGCAGGCGCAGCCGACACGCTTGCTCCCTTTGCGGAGCGGGTCAACTACAATTTTCAACAATGGACATTCCGACGCAATGCAGGAGCAGTCCATTTCACCGAGGAACAGATGGCATGGCTGCGGCTGGTAAAGGAGCATATTGCGACGTCACTCAGCATAGAGCCTGATGATTTGGATTTAAGCCCCTTTGACCGCAGGGGCGGGCTGGGGCGGTTTTATGAGGTGTTCGGGGAGGATTACGAAAAGATTTTGATGGAGTTGAATGTGGAGTTGGTGGCGTGAGGAGGAAATGAAATTGACGTTTTTTGATGTACTTAGTTTTGCAAAACTTTTTTCAATATATCGGGTGGAAATATGAAAATGTCTGATATGGAATTGGAAGCGGCGGCTGAAGTATTAAAGCAATTTGGGGACAATGAGCCTACTTGGCATTCTATGCAAAAAGAAATATACAAAACTATGGTAGATGCGGCAAAGGAAGGTGCTAAAAGGCAATTACATGGATAATTGGATTGAGTATTCTTTGGGAGAACTATTGTCATATGAACAACCTACGGCGTACATTGTTGAAAGTACGGATTATAACGATGAATATAAAATTCCAGTATTGACTGCTGGAAAAACATTTATTCTTGGCTATACAAATGAAGAACAAGGGGCATACAATACATTACCAGTCATTCTTTTTGATGATTTTACAACGGCAAGCCGATATGTGAATTTCAAGTTTAAGGTCAAATCATCTGCAATAAAAATACTGATTGCTAGTTCTGAATTGGTATTGCCGCAATTTATTTTCTATCGTATGCAGATTATTAAATTTGATGCGAGCACACACAAACGGTATTGGATTCAACACTATTCTAAAATTAAAGTCAAGATTCCACCGATTGCAGAACAAGAACGTATAGTTATGCGGATTGAGGAACTGTTTTCTCGGCTGGATAACAGTGTAAATGAGTTGAAAAAGGCAAAGGAACGGCTGAAAGTATATAGGCAGGCGGTGCTGAAAGAATCATTTGACCAGTGCGATGAGCTTGTTTCGCTTTCGAGTTTGGGTGAACTTGGCAGAGGAAAATCAAAGCATAGACCTAGAAATGATGTTGCGCTTTTTGAAAAAGGCAAGTATCCCTTTATTCAAACAGGTGATGTTAAAGCGGCGACAAAATATATTTCAAATTATTCAAAAATGTATGGAGAATTTGGATTAAAAGAGGGTATGAAGAAAAGTCTGTAAATAGGATTCTTCTATGATAAGATTTGGTGGA
>ERZ777306.1863-NODE-1863-length-30283-cov-31.073508_pt1 | contig 30283 bp, 24 predicted proteins | sample MGYA00374966_ERZ777306 | MGnify/ENA primary metagenome ERZ777306 (study PRJEB29329, sample SAMN06343882) | mouse gut metagenome | isolation source: Mouse cecum | place: Austria: Vienna | collected 2014-11-15 ... | reverse complement strand
ATCTTCGAGTGCTCACTCGAAGATAAGGATGTATTTGTACATCCTTATCTTCATCCTTAGTCTAATAAACTTTGGAAGTGCGTATGCACAAAGTTTTCTGATTACTGGAAAAGTGGTTGATACCTCGGGAGAATCTCTTCCCGGTGTTAATGTCATGCAAAAAGGCACGACCAATGGAACCATTACGGATATGAATGGAGCGTATTCCATTGCAATCTCAGGCAAAAATCCGATTCTTTCTTTTTCTTATATTGGTTATTTGACAGAAGAAGTTACTGTCGGCAATCGGAAGAAGATCGATGTTAAGATGAAAGAAGACACACAAAACCTGGAAGAAGTCGTGGTTATCGGTTACGGTACAGCAAAGAAAAAAGACCTGACAGGTGCCATCTCAACGATCAAGACTGAACAACTTGCGGCAGAATCTCCGTCTTCTATCCAAGACTTGATGCGTGCTAATTTGCCGGGTTTGAATATCGGAATGTCCACCGGTGCAAAGGAACAGTCGGGTTTGCAGATCCGTGGTAAGAATACCTTGAAGGCCGGCTCATCCCCGTTGATCGTGCTGGACGGAGTCATCTTTGAAGGTTCATTGAACGATATCAACCCTGTCGATATCGAAGCGATCGACGTGTTGAAGGATGCCAGTTCGGCTGCCGTTTATGGTGCCAAGGCTGCCAATGGGGTTGTGGTTGTGACAACGAAGAAGGGAAAAGTCGGAAAGCCGGTTGTTAATTTCAATGCGAATATCGGTCTTGTGCAGGTTGCCAACCAGCAAGAAATATTGGATGGACCGGGCTTCGTGAAATATCGCCAAGACTATGAGACAACTCGCAACTCTGCAGAATATCTGGCCAAGTACCCGGAAATCTTTTCCGATCCCCGCAAATTGCAGAGTGTAGACCCATTGACTTGGTATAACTATACGCAAAAAACACCGGTCTCTTCCGTTACGGAAGACGAACTCGTCCGTTCGTGGTTGTCCCGTCTTGATTTTAAATCTCCTGAAATCGAGAATTATATGCTTGGCAATGAAACCGCGTGGGACGACTTGGTTTTCCAAACCGGTTTGCAACAAGACTATACAGCCAGCATCTCCAACCGTACGGACAATATGTCTTATTATTGGTCTTTGGGGTATTCTGATCGTGAAGGTATCATTACCGGCGACCGCATGACCAATTTCCGTACACGTTTGAATTTGGAATCGAAGATCACCGACTTCCTGACAGTCGGTCTGAGATCCAGTTTCTCCTCCAGGGATGAGAAAGACTTGAACAATTATGATTCGAATGGGAACAGCGACAAAGATAAATATTGGCTTTGCGATTGGGAACAGATGATCCGGATATCCCCTTATGGCTCCAATAATCTGGATGATCCGGACAGCCCTTACCGTCGCCTCCCGACAGGTGATGCCACTCCGGTGAACCCTTTCTATGATAATTTGTACCGTGACCGCAAGAAAATGTATTCTATTTTGGATGCCAATATGTATGCGAAGGTGTCGTTACCGTTCGGGATTGAATATCAGATGAACTTTATTCCACATTATGAATTTTATGAATATTACAGCCATGAATCAGCGGAAAATGAGAATTGGGCAAGTAAAGGAGGAAGTTCGGAGCGTACGACCCGCAAGAGATTCAGTTGGCAGGTCGATAATATTTTCAGTTGGAGACGTGAATTCAACAAACTGCATACGGTTGAAGCTACTTTCTTGATCAATGCGGAAAAAGGACAGTCTTGGAAACAATCATCAATGTCATCCAACTATTCACCCAGCGATATTTTAGGATACCACCGCCTGCAAGCCGGTACCGTTCCTTTGGTTAGCAGTGACGATACCTACAAGACGGGGGATGCTTTGATGGGACGCTTGTTCTATTCGTTCAAGAATCGCTATATGTTGACGGCTTCCGTTCGTCGTGACGGCTATTCCGCTTTCGGGCAGATGCACCCGCGTGCAGTCTTCCCTGCTGTTGCTTTGGGATGGACGTTCAGTTCCGAAAAATTCATGGAAAGCATGAACTCTTGGTTGAACTACGGTAAGTTGCGCTTCTCTTGGGGGCAGAATGGTAACCGCGACATCGGCCAGTACGAAGCCCTTTCGGACTTGACTTCAGGCTTGCACCCCTATATTGACCAGAGTGGTAACCTCTACAATTCTTCACAACTATATGTAAACCGTATGTCTAACGCCGCTTTGAAATGGGAAAGAACTACATCCTACAATGTCGGATTGGATTATTCTGTATTGGGCGATATCCTGAGTGGGGCTATGGAATTCTATTTAGCAAAGACCAATGATCTTTTAGTTGACCGTGCGCTGCCTGAAATCACAGGATTTAACAGTGTCGCTACCAATTTGGGGGAAATCAAGAACAAAGGTCTTGAAATCTCTATGAATGCAAATATCATCAAAAAGGACAACTTCTCTTGGTCGGCAAGTGGAAATTTCTCCATGAACCGTCGTAAAATCTCACATCTGTATGGTGATATGGTCGATGTTTTGGACGACAATGGCAACGTGATAGGCCAAAAGGAAGCTGATGACGTGAAGAACAGATGGTTTATCGGGCATGATACGGAACAGATTTGGGATTATGTGCGTGATGGCGTATGGCAGGAAAATGAAGCCGAAGAAGCTGCCAAATATGGCAACCAGCCCGGTGATTTCAAATATTTGGACTTGGATAAGGATGGTGTTATGACTGACAAAGACAAGGTGTTCCAGAAAAACAAGACACCACAGTTCCGCTGGTCATTGCGCAACCAATTTACTTTCTGGAAGGATTTGACGTTTTCATTCATGATGTACTCCCATTGGGGATATTATAATACGTTCAACCGTGCGGCAAACGTATCTAATTTTCCTGACCGTTGTACCGAGTATGTACAACCCCGCTGGATGCCTGAAAATCCGATTAACGACTATGCACGTATCGGTTCGAAGAACATAGGTAATAATTATGTGGAACGTTCATTCATCCGTTTGGACAACATAACATTGTCATATAATGTCCCGGCGAATTTCTTGAAGAAGTTTTATGTGCAGAATATGCGTTTGTCCATGAGCGTGCGCAATGTCGCCGTGTTCGCACCACATTGGGATTTCTGGGATCCGGAAACAACGATACCTACTCCGAGAACTTATAACTTGAGTGTGAACTTCACTTTGTAAATTTTAAATCAGAAATGGACATGAAAAAGATAGATTTTAAGAAGTATACAGCTTCGGTAGGTGCCGTGGCTCTTTTGGCAGGTTTGTTTTCCTGCAGCGACTCTTGGTTGGAGCCGAAACCTCTGTCATTCTATACGCCGGAAAATGCATACGTGAATGCCGAAGGTCTTTATGGGGCTTTGACCTCTTGCGAACGAAATATGAGGCACGAATATTTTGGAGATGCAGCTCCCATTGTGACGGAAATGGTGCAGTCTGATATTTGTGTAGAAGGAACGACGGATAAGGCCGGCCCCCAGATGGACATGGATAATGTGCTATTGCCTGATATGAACTTGAATCATGGGGACAAGACCAAAGTCGGTTGGTATTGGTATGAAGGCTACAAGGCTATCAAATATTCAAATGTGGTTGTATCGCGTATTGATGCCGCTACTTTTAAGAACGAAGCTGAAAGGAATGCGGTTTTAGGCGCAGCTTATTTTCAGCGCTCGTACCGCTATTTCAAATTGACGCACCAATTTGGCGATGTACCTTACCTGGACGGTGAGTTGACGACTCCCAAATATGACTTCTACTCATATGATCGTTGGAGCATCTTGGAGAAGATCAAAGAAGATATGGAGTTCGCCTATCAGTGGGTGCCGGAAAAGGTAGACCGTGGAAAAACGTCAAAGGCAGCTTGTGGAGTTTTGTTGATGAAGATCTGCATGACATTGGGCGATTTCGACCGGGCTTTGGAGATCGGCAAGGAGATCGTGGCGGCCCATCCTTTGATGACCAGCCGTTTTACCGTCAACCAGTCAAAGCCACATACCAATTTGATGCATGACCTGCATAGCGTGGAAGCGAAGTTGGATATGGGCAACACGGAAGGGTTGATGTATGTGGTAGCTTATCCGGAAGTGGATGGCTCCGACCGTGTCCAAACGATGCGTAACGGTGTCCCGTTTTGGAATAGCGGTGCAGTGAAAACTCCTGACGGACAAGTCGGTACAAGCCAGACCGTGGCTGCCGATGAGACGGATCCCACGATGGACTTGAACAAAACTTATGGCCGTGGCATCGGCCGTGCACGTCCGACCAATTATTTCCAATATACTATTTGGACAGACAAAGAGAAAAACGATTTGCGCAGCCCTAACAACCACGACAGTTGGATGCGCATGGAAGAGTTGCGTTATAACAATCCCAGCCTGAAAGGGAAAAGCGAATGGTATGGAAAGAATCTTGTGAAGAATCCTGCAATGTCTGTAGAAGACACCATTCGCTGCTGGTTTATGTGGCCGCACTATAAATTGTTTGTTCCGGATCCATTGCAGCAGCAATGGGCAGGTGGCGAGACTCCTTGGTATATCTACCGATCTGCCGAAGTTTATCTGATGATGGGCGAATGCTATTATTGGAAAGACCAGCTTCAGGATGCTGCCAATATGTTAAATGTTGTACGCCTGCGTGCCGGTGCAGATCCTTTGACAGCAGCCGACATCAACATAGGAGCCATCCTTGACGAGCGTGCCCGCGAACTCTACTACGAAGAAAACCGCCACTTGGAATTAGTCCGTATTTCTTATATCTATGCACGTACAGGCAAACCGTGTGAAGTGTTCGGTGGGCGGACTTACAAAATGGATAACTTCTCCGGCCCGGGCGGAATAGGCTCGAATGTCAAAGAAGAGGGGTATAACTTCTGGTATGACTGGGTTGTGGCCAAGAACAATTTCTATAACAAGGGCGTAAAACATAAATGGGCTGAATATAAGATTAGCGTCCACCATGTTTTGTGGCCGGTTCCGGCAAGTGCCATCAATACGAACTTTGGTGGAATATTGAACCAGAACATCGGTTATCCGGGAGCAGAAAACAATATCACCCCTTTGAAAGTCGGTGAAGAAGCCCCTGTCAAATAAGCGGATGGGATAAAGATAAGCGCGCACATGACAACAACAGCGCAAGAGAGGCGCACGCCGGCCGGAGTAAACCCGGTGGGGCTGTGCGCCTCTCGCTTTTCCCCCCCTACATACAGGCGGTGATGCCGAATGCGCTATTAAAAAAAAACAGCAGGGTTGTGTTTTTATATAACTTTCATACCTTTGCATCATGAGAAGGATCATTACATACAAAAGTTATTTTTTCGACTTTATAAAAAAACTGTCAAAAGACGAAACAAACAAAATTCGCCGTGCGTTAGACTTGTTTAAAGTGGAAGATAAGATGCCAAGCCACTTTATAAAGTTTATACGGGATGGAATTTATGAATTCCGCGTAACTTATGGCAGCAATGAGTTTCGTATCTTTTTCATATATGACGGCGATATCGTAGTTGTCCTTTTTAACGCATTCAAGAAAAAAACGCAAAAAACACCTGATAATGAAATTAAAAAAGCAATCAAATTGAAGGAGGAATATTACAATGCTAAAAGAAATAAGTAAAGATATCTACGATGTGGATGCTTGGTTGGATGAAGGTCTCGGGAAAGAAGGGACTCCCGAACGTGAAAAGAACCGCGAAAAGGCATGGGAAGAGTATAATGCCCAAATCTTATTGAATGCCCGTAAAAAAGCAAGGCTCACGCAGGCAGAGCTTGCCAAGCGTATTGGGGCTGACAAAGGTTATATCTCGAGGATAGAGCGGGGGCTTACCGTCCCAACCGTTTCTACTTTGTACCGCATTGCGGCAGCTATGGGGTTGACTGTGGAATTGCGCCCCATATAAATCCGGAGTGCCAAACTCCGGATTTTACACGGTAATCGCTTCCCCCCCTACATACAGGCGGTGATGCCGAATGCGCTTCCCAAGGCTGTGGCCACGATGATGACCACTTTGAGGATGACTCCCCATACGGACTTCTTTTCGTTCTTTTCTTCCATGATGGTTGATGAATTATGATTGATGAATTATGGATGATGGATCAAAGTTCTCCCGGCCGATCATCCTCGCCGCCGCCTCCGCCGGTGTTGCCGTCTTCGACGTTGTAGGGCGACATTTCCTTGAGTTGGGCTTCAAGCTTCAGTTGGTTGACTGCCAGGGTGCCGGTTGAGCGGCACTTGAGGCGCAGCCCGACCACGTTGGTGGCGACTGTCCAGTCTTTGGTCGTGTCGGCGGGTTTGCCCCGGATGCCCACGCCGAAGATGGCCAGGTCGTCTAACTTGACGTTCTTGCCGTCGAGGAGCAGTTCCTTGATACAGCAGGTCATGTCTTTGAGCACGCCGTGGATCACGCCCGGCGAATACGGCGTGTTGTGTTTGGCCATGTGTTCGGCCAAGGCGCGTGTGTCGAGCGTCTCGTCGGCCACCGCCCGTGCCAGCCACTTTCCGCTCAGCGGGGTGTCTTTGGTCTGATTCTGATACTTCTTGTAACGGATCATGTCTTTTTACGTTTTAAAATGTTGATGATATTGAAATAATTGCTACCGTCTGTGGGAAGCCGTGCACCCTCTTCCTCTTTCCGGTACCACAAAGATACGATGCGCCCCAGGGGCGTTGGGCGTTAGCGGGGCGTACGGTGGGGCAGGGGGCGGTAAAACACCTTAAAGCCCTATCCCTGCACCGGGCGTCGGTATAGAGGTATGTAAGGATGGTAAACTTCCTTTGCGGTGAATAAAAGTGCTAATCTCCACATATTTTGCGGTGAATAGTGCGTATATTTGCCACACAAGCCACTGCTTTCGTGGTGGTTTTTTTGATGGTCTCCGGGTGAAAAATAGTAGTGCTTATCTTTCCGAATATCAGTGCTTTTTCGTATATTCGCAGAAGTAAATCAAACCAAGGAAGAGATGGAAAGAGAAGAACATTTTCGCATCAGGAGTTATGGGCTGACGGAGTTGTCGATGCTCTACAGCCCGGAGTTGTTACCCAAGTCGGCCCAACGGAAGCTGGACCGGTGGATCCGCCATTACCCCGGCCTTACGGAGCGTCTCGCCGAGTTGGGCAAGCAACCCGGTGCCCGTTGCTACACCCCCGCCCAAGTGCGCGAGATCGTCGAGGCGCTCGGCGAACCGTGACCCTATGGGTAAGCCCTCCTTACCCATAGGGTTGCGGGGTGTAAAGGATAGGGTTGCGACATCCCGGTGGAAGGGGCAGGGAAGGGGATGCACTCCACCGGATCTATGTGACAAACTAAAAATCAGGTTATGTATAAATTATTGTTATTCGCCCTCTTGCTGCTTTGCCAATGCAAGAGGGAACTTCCATTGAAGGAAGAAGTGACGGGCCTGCTCGGCGGCGAGGTGGTGGCCCGGGGCGAAAAGGCGTTGGCGGAAGAGCCGCTGACCATTACGGCCTACAGGGCCGAAAGGAGTGCCGGGGGAATCCATGATTTCTATTCCGAAGGCGATTACTGGTGGCCCGACCCGGCAAGCCCCGACAGTGCCTATATCCGCCGTGACGGGCAGACCAACCCCGATAACTTCGTGGAGCACCGTCACGCCATGGTTCGCTTCAGTTCGTTGGTCGGTGACCTGGTCTCTGCCTATATTGTGACGGGCGATGAGAAATATACCCGGCAAGCCCTCCGGCATATCCGGGCTTGGTTTGCCGATCCGGAAACGCGGATGAACCCCGACCTGCAATATGCCCAGGCCATCAAAGGGATCGCGACAGGGCGGGGCATCGGCATTATCGACACGGTCCACCTCATAGAGGTCGTGCAGTCGCTCATGCGGATGGAGCAAGCCGGGCTCCCAGCCCGCCCTTCTGTTCAGCATCGCCCACACTCCCGACAAGGCCTACTTGGAAACCTGGAAGCGGCTGGAGCATTTCCCCACCCATGACGAGGTGGTCCGCAACCTCCCCATCCGCCATCCGCTGCTATGGCTATAAGAGGGGGAAATGTATCCCTCTGAAAAAAGCCTTGATTGGTTATCAGTCGGTTAATATGAAGGATGAAAGATAAAAGGGCTTTTCTGTAAAAGTTTAGGGAAAAATAAAACAAGGGGTGCCTCCTTTAAAGGGGGCATCCCTTGTTTTATGCAACCGGGAAAGTTTGCAGAAAGCCCCGTTTTATCTTTCATCCTTCATAAAGCGGGGGAAGGAGTGTCCTCTTCGTCCGGTTCGGGCAGGATGCTGTTCATCTCATCGGTCGTGCGCTCCGCAACCACCCAGATGTTCCCGTTGGTCGTATGTATTTGCTTGTATCCAAGCTCTTTCAAGGTCTTCCCTACCTGTACGGGGTTCAGCCGGATGCTTCCGCCGAAGCGGGCGACGATCTGGCTGGCGGTGACGTAGCGGCCTTTCTCCAATCCGGCGGGGTGGCGGTAGTGCATCAGGATCAGTTCGCGGGCAGGGTTGGGCGTCTCGAAACGGCGGTTGTGGCGGTTCAGCTCCTCGATCTCGTGGTCTTGGAACCAATAGGTGAAACCGCTGTCGAGCAAGGCTTTCGCCTGTGCGTAGACCCTCTCGTAGGGGATCCGTGCCGTCCAAGGGTTGTCGATGGCCGTCACTTCGAACGGCAGCCAGCGGCGGTTGCCGGTGTCGTCGGTGAGGAACTGCAGGTTGTTGCCGGTGGCGCAGAACGAGGCCACGTGCGGCAGGTGCACCTTGTTGCGCCCGTAGGCGGGGCGTTCGTCTACATAGAGCGTGGTGGTCATCGCCTTGAGCTGGTTCAGCTCGCTGCGCAGCATGGAGTCGATCTCCTCGAAGTTGATGAGGAGGTTCGCCGTCATGGTGAAGAGGTCGTCCTTGGTGAGCCGCTGCGAGTTGGTCTTCGTGGTGTAGTAGAGGCGGAGCGAAGGGGGCAGGAGGTTCTGGAAGAACGAGGTCTTGAAGCTGCCCTGCCGCCCGATCAGGACGAGGATGACGTGGTTCACCACCCGTTCGTCCAAGGCAGCGGCCATCATCCCCACCATCCAGCGGCGGAAGCAGAGGTCGAAGCGGGCGGCATCGCCATCGGCGGTGTGCACCATCGCGGCGAGGCGGCCGATATGGTCCGTCACCCCGTCCCACGGCCCGGCCTTTTCGAGGAACTCCTCCAATGGGTGGTAGGGCGGCGCGAAGTCGGAGAGCAGGAGCGTGCGCAGGTGGAAGAGGTCCGCTTCGACCCCTGCCCGGCGCATGGCGCACCAAAGGGAGTTTTCGAGTGTGTCGCTCATGGGTTGCCAGCCCTCAGGCGAGGGCCGCCCTTCATCGAGTAGGCGGGCTTCGAGGAGGTGCGTCAGGCGGTTCATGCGCAGTTCCATGTACCCGGCGATGAACTGCTCCATCTCTCCGACTGTCGCCTTGCCGCCCCGCCCCCCGCCTCGGCCGCAGAAATCGGCAAGGCGGAGTGTGGCGTGCTCGGCCGTGAGGGCGTAGCAGCTCCGCGTGGTCGCACGGACGGAGGAGGCGTCATAGTCGGCGAAGGCTTTGACTGCCCACGCCTCGGCTTCAGCTTCGGGCACGCCGAACCGGTTCATGTGGTAGAGGCACCGGCAGATGTAGTCGTTGTGGCTGCCCGGCCCGTAGCGCACGCCCTCTTCTTCGACCAGCCGGCGCACGACCTTTTCCGCCCGCTTGATGGAAGGTCTCCGCCCGTTCGCTCCTTTCCCGGCAGATCGGGCCGGGGCATCTCCTGCCTGCCGTGCAGTTTTTGCTTTGAGGGCGAACGGGGTGGCTTCGGGGCGGTAGAGCGCATCGGGGTCGTGGCAGATCACCGACATACGGGTGGCGTTCTTGCACTGGCGGTCGATGGCGATGCCGGTGAGGTGGGCGTAGTAGTCGTTCACCGTCTGCCAAGCGAGGGCGAAGTTGTGCTTCCCCACTTCGCCTCCGACCTGCGCGATGGCGCGTATGCCCCGTCCGGAGAGGGTGGTGTAGACGAGGAACGAGTGCGGGTCTTCGCGGACTTTGGCGAGTGTGGCGGCGAACGCCTCGGCGGGTATGCCGTCGATGTCCACCATGACGAAACCCGAATAGCCGGTGATGTGCGCCTGCGTGCGCCCTTCCGCGAGGCTGACGGAGGGGACGAAGGCGGGCCGTTCCTGCTTGAGGCGGCCCAACCGGCGTTTTTGTTCTTCGCTCTCTTGCCCTTTTGCGGGGAGGAGGGAACGGTAGAGGGCGGTGGTGGCGGCGTGCCGCCCGTCGGTGAGTTCATGCACGACCTCTTCCCATGTGGTGGGTTGGGGCGTGGTGGAATGCAGCGAGGTGAAACGCGCCGGGCGGAATGTGTTTTCTGTTTTTTCCATGTGAAATCGGTTTAAAAGTTTGACATCCGGTAATTTTTGCCTAATTTGCACATCCTTTCTGAAACCTTGCCCCCGGTATGCGGGGGGCATTGTGAGCAGTTGTTAACGGGAAGTCTGATATTTAATAACATATAACATGAAATCTACATTTTCTTATCCAAAGATGGGTACGTGCATCTCCGAGCTGATGGCACGCCTCAAGATCACCGAACGTTTCTTCAAGGGCGAGTTGTCTGTCGGCAGCCGCGCCTACAGCGCCCTAAAAAAGGCGATGACATCCGCCTGAGCTATTACGCCCGCTTCCTCTCCCTCCTTTGGGAGCTTTTGGGCGAAGACGACTTCCGCCGCCTGGCGCACTGGGCGGTGGAGCGGTACATACGGGAGAAGAAGAGGGAAGAGATGCCAACCCGATGATCGGTTTTATTTCGCACGATGCTATGGAATGACCGATAAAATCGTTATCTTCGCATTTATTATCGGGCTGCTTTTGCAATGGGTGATATGAAAAATGAAATGCTAAATGTCCCTCACGACTCCTTGGACGGGTTCGTGGGTGAAATCAAACAGATTATTGACAGCGCACGTGCCAATGCCGTGCGGAGTGTGGACTTCTGCCGGGTGCAGATGTATTGGAACATTGGTAAGCGCATTTTCGAGAAAGAGCAGCAGGGAAAGGAACGTGCCGACTACGGCTCGTACCTTATCAAGAACCTCTCGAAGTGCATTGCGCCCTACTATGGCAGCGGGTTTTCAGTGCGACAACTTGAAATGTGCCGTCAGTTTTACCGCACTTACCCGATTGCGAATACAGTGTGTTCGCAATTGAACTGGTCGCAATACAAGTTGTTGATCGCCATTCCTGATTCAGACAAACGCGAGTATTACCAACTCGAAGCGATCAACAACGGTTGGACGAAGCGCGAGTTGGAACGCCAAATCAATTCCTTGCTTTACGAGCGTCTGTTGCTTAGCAATGATAAAGAGGCGGTGCTTGCCGTGGCGCGGGGGCAACGAATCCCCGAATCGCCTACGGAGATCATCAAAGACCCGATGGTCTTGGAGTTCCTCGGGTTGGAACGCCGTGCCTCATATTACGAGAAGGACTTGGAGAGTGCCATCATATCGCACATCGCCGACTTCCTGCTTGAAATGGGCAATGGTTTCTCTTTCGTGGCAAGGCAGAAGCGGATACTCGTGGAAGATGACGAATACTTTGTCGACCTTGTGTTCTACAACCGTCTGCTGCGCTCGTTTGTGGTGATTGAACTGAAAACGCAGAAACTCACACACCAAGACCTCGGGCAGTTGCAGATGTATGTCAATTACTACGACCGCTTTGTGAAGACCGAGGACGAGAATCCAACTATCGGCATTTTGCTCTGCACCGATAAGAACGATACGGCGGTGAAGTTGGCTTTGCCGGAAAACAACCGGACGATTCTTGCAAGCAAATACCAGCTCTACCTGCCTACCACCGAACAACTCATCAACGAAATCAATGAAGTGAAGCGGGCGGTGGAGAATCCTCGCAAAGAAAGTCCGGGCCATTTGGGACGATAAAGAAGAAAAATGGTGCTTTATAATATAAAAACGGATTGAACCATGAAAAAGAATCTATTGCTATTGTCGGCCATTTTGATGGCGAGTTTTGCCGTCTTCGATGGGTACGCCCAGAAGAAGGTTGTTGAAGGGGTGGTTGCCGATGAGGGCGGCAATCCGGTGAAGAATGTCCGTATCGGGGTGGTGAACACCAAAATCTTAGAGAAGACGGACAAGAAAGGCGAGTTCCGCCTGAAAGGGGTTTTGCCGACCGACAGCGTGGTGGTTTACCTGAAAGAAGGCAAGGGAGCCAAGTTCTTGTTGGGGGATGCCGGGCGGTTGCAGTTGAAAGTCAGCAGCGGCGCTTTGGAGGTCGGCGATGGCAAAGGCGCCGCCCATACGGTGACGGTGGACGAGTTGGTGTTCAAAAGGTATGGCAGTGGCTCCGTCATCACCGCCCAGATGATCGAACGCAACGGCTACCTGACCATCAAAGAGGCGGTGAAGGCTTGCATACCTGGGGTGAGCTTCGAATATTCGGATGAGGGGGAAAGGATCCTGATCAGAGGCTCGAAGAGCCTGAACCTGTCGACCGACCCGCTGGTGATCGTGGATGGGGCGGAGACGACCTTTGCCGCAGCCGACCAGGGATGCCATGTGAATGATGTAGAACTCATCGAGGTGGTGAAAGACGGTTTGGGCTATGGTGCGAAAGGAGCAAACGGTGTGATTATCATAAAAACGAAAAAATAAGAATTTAAAAAAAATGGGGAAAAGGGCATTTGTATGTGCTTGACAACACGGGGTATGCCTCTACGGCGAATCTGCCTTTTGCGGTGGAAGAATGATGGGGTTGAGGGGGAAGATTTTTCGGTAAAAAGGTTGGTTTTGCTTCTTTTTTATCCTTATATTGCAATCTATGCTTAATTGTTAATTACCATGAAGAAAGTAGTATTTATCGTCTTGGCTGCAATCTGTTGCGCTTGTTCAGATACCACGCAGGAACAGGGGGCAAAAGTCATTCCCTTAGGGCAAGCATTCAAGCAGCCCGGAAAAATTTCGGTGGAGGATCTTGGCTGTCATATTGATTATGTGCCGTTGGAAACAACAGATGAGTCGCTGGTAGGAGATAGGGCTTATATCAGGATATTGAAAGATCAGTGATCCGGCAAACGGGCTTTTCATCAAATCTCTCCAAACGGCAACGGCTAAAGGGGAATTGGCCGGATTGTTAAACGTTACCGAAGTGAAAGAATGGATCGAAGAGAATCCCTCTCAAAAAGATAATCCAGTGCGGATGCTTTTGTCAAATCTTTCGGACGAAAGTAATCCGGTTGCTGTGATTGTTGAATAAATTCTTCTTGTTTTATAGCGAAGTCATAGAGATGATTTTGTTTTTATATTATCTTTGTGCTCGCAAACAGTCCAATGTAAATGCTTATCAATAATTTAATTATAATAGTATGAAAAACTATCTTGTATTTTCTATGGCGGCTCTGTTGGTCGGAACTTCCTGTAACACAAAACAGGAGAAAGCTGCCGAAGGTTTTACCGGCGCACCGGGAGAGGTTAAGCTCATCACGCTCGATCCCGGACATTTCCATGCAGCATTAGTGCAAAAAGTGTCTTATCCGCAAGTTTCTAAAGATGTTTATGTGTACGCACCCACTGGTTTTGACGTGGATGAGCACCTGAAACGTATCCAGGGATTCAACACACGTGCGGAGAATCCGACAGCTTGGAATGAAATCGTTTATACGGGGGATGATTACTTAGAAAAAATGTTGGCCGAGAAGAAGGGAAACGTGATGATCCAGGCCGGAAATAACGGTAAGAAGACCGAATATATTAAGAAAACGCTTGAAGCCGGAATCAATGTGCTTTCCGACAAACCGATGGCGATCAATAGCCAGAGCTTTAAATTGCTGGAAGAATGTTTTGCTATCGCCAAGCAGAAAAACATCATGCTGTATGACATCATGACTGAACGGAATGAAATCACTACGATGCTGCAGCGCGAACTTTCCACTATCCCGGCTGTTTATGGCGAGCAGTTGAAAGGTTCACCCGAAGAACCGGCTATTGTGAAGGAGAGTGTGCATCATCTGTTTAAGCTGGTCGACAATAAACCGCTGACTCGTCCGGTATGGTATCTTGACGTGACTCAACAGGGCGAAGGCATCGTCGATGTAACGACACACTTAGTCGACCTGGTTCAGTGGGAAGCATTCCCGGAACAGGTTATCGACTATAAGAAAGATATCGAACTGATAGATGCTAACCGTTGGACAACCTCTATCAGCCCGGAAGAGTTCAAACAGGTGACAGGGACGGAGGCTTATCCTGACTTCCTGAAGAAAGATGTCGAAAACGATACTTTGAAAGTATATTGCAATGGTGATATCATTTATAAGATAAAAGGTGTGACAGCTAAAGTTTCGGTAATCTGGAATTATACCTTCCCGAAAGGCGGCGGCGATACCCATTTCTCCGTCATGAAGGGTAGCAAGGCCGACCTGGTAATCCGCCAGGGCAAGGAGCAGAACTACCAGCCTGAATTGTTTGTCGAAGCAGTGAAAGGCGTGGATCTGGCCGCTTACGAAAAGGATCTGACCGCTTCGATGGAAAAGGTTTCGAAAGAATATCCGGGTGTAGCGTTGAATAAGGTCGGCGACGGCGTATGGCAGGTCGAAATCCCCGCAAAATACCGTGTAGGCCATGAAGCTCATTTCGGCCAGGTGACGGAACATTTCCTTGACTATCTGAAGGACGGCAAACTGCCGGATTGGGAAGTGCCTAATATGCTGGCTAAGTATTACACGACAACTTCGGCTTTGGATATGGCGAAAGCGAAGACAAAATAAGGAAGATTTTCTTTTACATATAGTTTTAGGGCGAATCCTGCATCAAACCAGTAATGGTAGGGTGCAGGATTTATTTTAAGAACTGTTTTCTGTATTCGGTGGGGGTAAGGCCGGTGTTCCGTTTGAATATGCGATTGAAGTGGGCTATCGTGTTGAAACCGCATTCGATGCTGATCTGGATCACATCCATCGTGTTTTCTACCAGCAGCTTGCAAGCATAGCCGATACGGAGGTCCAGCATATATTCCGTAAATGTCTTTCCCGATCTCTCTTTAAAATAGCGGCAGAAAGAAGAGGCATTCATGGCAACTAAAGAAGATATTTCATTCAGGTCTATGTCTTCCTTGAAATGGCCGGAGAGGTAGGTCAGTATCTTTTCCATCCGTTGGTCCATGGTCAGCGATATGGACTGGCAGAAGTGTACGCTTCCCAGGTAACGTTTTTCCTTGAAGTTGGCCATAAGGTCCAACAGGTGCAATAGATTGATGATTCTCATCGTCCCTTTGCTGTCCGGAAGCTGTTCTATGCAGGTGATGATTTCCCGGTTGGCAGGGTGGGGGAAATGGATTCCCCGTCCGGATTCGTCGAGCAGTTTTTTGATATGGACCAGATCGGCATAATTGTTGATGGCATGCGACATGAACTCCTCCTCGAATTGGATGATCGTTCCTTTCACCCGCTTCGACGGATCTCCGGTCTCGTATTCGGCCGCGCTTTTCATGTAATGGGGTACGCTGTGCCCGACGAGGGTCAGGTCATACGGTTGGAAGATCTCCATGCTGTCGGCCACAAAACGTTCTCCTGAACTCTCTTTTACAAATATGATTTCAAATTCTTTGTGAACATGCCAGGGAAATGTGAATTTATCATAGTCGTAATGCCTGGCTATAATCGGAGTCCCGGCATATATCGTCAATTGCTCATGCATTAATTTGTTTCCCATATTCCGTATTGTTCTTGTTTCAGGGACAAATATAGCTTTTTCCTTTGTTTCTTTTTTAAATCAAGCGGTCATTAACCCTATTTCCCAAGATAGTGCAATTATCTGCAAAAAAAAGATATATCTGCCGGGTTCAATCTCTGTATCTTTGTCAAAAGAAAAATCTAAATTCTATTATCATGAGTACAACACGAAGAGAATTTCTGAAAAGATCGTTGACAGCCGGTGTCGGTATGTTCATTGCGCCGACTATTGTCCCGGCTTCTGTTTTTGGTCCCAATGCACCATCCAACCGCATCAATATCGGTGCGATCGGAACCGGACGTATTTCACGGGACCATGATATGCCCGGAGTCTGGAAATATGACGATGTCCGGATTATTGCGGCTGCGGATCTCGATGTCAACCGGGTGGCCGATGCAAAAAAACTGGTGGAAGGATACTATTCGAAAAAATTGGGTAAACCTTACACTTGTGTGACCACGTATGGAGATTACCGGGAACTGCTGGCGAATAAAGATATCGATGCTGTCCTGGTCAGTACTCCGGATCATTGGCATGCAAAGATTGCGATCGATGCCGTGCGGGCCGGCAAGGATGTTTATTTGCAGAAACCGACTTCACTGACGATAGAGGAAGGCCGGAAGATGAGCGATGCTGTGAATGCAAGCGGCAGGATTTTGCAGATCGGCAGCCAGCAACGCTCGATGGAGCAGTTCCGTTATGCCTGCGAACTGGTGAGAAATGGACGTATCGGACAACTAAAAGAAATCGAGGTACGCCTGCCGGGTGATCCGTCGGGTGGTAACCCGGAGGAAATGCCTGTTCCAAAAGGATTCAATTATGATATGTGGCTGGGACAAACGCCATATGTGCCTTATACGGTTGACCGTGTGCATCCCCAGCAGGGCTATGGCCGTCCGGGCTGGTTGCGTTGCGAACAATTTGGAGCCGGTATGATTACCGGATGGGGAGCGCACCATTTTGATATTGCACATTGGGCGATGGACAAGGAATATTCCGGCCCGGTTGAAATATCCGGCCGTGCGACGTTTGCTTCAGGTGGCTTATGGAACGTCCACGGGGATGATTTCGAGACGGAAATGTTGTATGACAACGGTGTTATTGTACGGGGGACTACCAATACGAAGGAAAAACCGAACGGTGTTTTGTTTACCGGAACAGAAGGATGGATATTTGTGAGCCGTGGCGCTTATTCTGCTTCTGCCAACGATCCTGCTACTGCCGGTTCATCGAAGGCGTTGCAGGCTTCGGACCCTAAAATATTGACATCGGTGATCGGAGAAGATGAAGTGCATTTGTATAAAAGCACGGATCACCACGGCAACTGGCTGGAGAGTGTACGCACAAGAAAGCAGAATATTACGCCGGCTGAGGTTGCTCACCGTTCTTGTTCGGCTTGTTTGTTGCAGCATATTGCAATGAAATTGAACCGTAAGCTCTATTGGGATCCTATTTTGGAACGTTTCAAAAATGATGACGAGGCCAATTCGATGATTGCACGCCCACACCGTCCTCCTTATAATTTTTGATTGCTATGAGACAATTAATTTCAATTATTCTATGTAGCCTGCTTTCAGCCTCCCTATGGGCGGCGGGAACGGTCAGGATCGTAGTGGAAGCGGGGCGATTCGATCGTCAGGATTGCGTCGTCTCGACAGAAATATCCAAACTGAAAATAAAGAAGAATACCCGGATTGTCTTGTTCGAACAGACAGGGAAGGAGCGGAAGCCTGTTAAATGCCAGTTGATTCAGGAAAAGGACGAAATACCTGTTTTATACTGGGTCTTGGATGGAGTTACACCGGCAGGCACTACCCGTGAATTCGTTGTCCGGTTGACCAAAACGGATGCCGGTGAAGAAACCATGCGGGTGGAAGATACCGGCAAAGGGTTGATCCTGAAACAGAACGGCCGGAATGTACTTCAATATAATTATGGATTCGTTTCTCCACCGGCGGGGGTTGATCCGGCTTACGGGCGAAGTGGTTTTATCCATCCTGCCTATTCTCCTTCCGGCAATGTGTTGACCACTATCCAGCCGAAGGATCATCATCATCATTATGGCATCTGGAATCCGTGGACGCGCATCGAGTATGACGGCAAGATGTATGACCTTTGGAACTTAGGTGACAAGCAGGGAACGGTCCGTGCCCGGAAGATCGAGCAGGTGTATCAGGGAGATATCTGTGCCGGATATACGGCTCGCCTCGACCATTGTATCTTTGGTGCGAAGGGCGAGAAAGTGATCATGGATGAGTCGTGGGATGTGAAAGCCTGGAACGTATCGGGTGGCTTTTTATGGGACTTTGAGTCGGGGCTGCATCCGTCGACGGATTTGCCGGTGTTGATAAAGGCCTATCGCTATGCGGGTTTCGGATGGCGTGCTACGGAAGAGTGGACGAAAGAGAATTGTGAGATGTTTACATCCGAAGGAAAAACGCGGCAGGAGATAGACGGGACGACAGCCCGCTGGATTTACGTTACCGGACAGTGTGGAAATCAGGGACGTTCGGGTATGCTGTTCCTGGGACATCCGGAAAACTATAATGCGCCCGAACCCCTTCGTATCTGGGATGAAAATGCAAATGGCGGGCGGGGAGACGCTTTTGTCAATTTCGCACCGACAAAAAACAAGGATTGGGAGTTGATGCCCGGAAAGCAATATAAATTGCGTTACCGTATTTTCTCTTATGACGGCGAGATGAACCGTGAAAGGGCGGATCGTCTGTGGAATGATTTTGCTTATCCTCCGAAAGTAACGGTTCAATAAATATCACATAAAAGTAAAACAAAAGTATAGAACAAATATGAAAAAAATAATAGTAACTATCGCAGCGGTCTTTTTGGCAGGAAGCATGATGGCGCAGAAACAGGAAGTTTCTGCAACAAAGGTCGGGAACCGTATAGATGTCGTGATCGGCAAACAATTTTTTACCAGTTACCGTTTTCAGCCGGATGAAAAATATCCTTTCTTTTTTCCGGTCAACGGGCCTGTATCGGGAGCCACGACGACTTCGATGCGCAATGGGGAATATCCTCACCACAGTTCCTTGTTTTTCGGTTGCGACCGGGTGAATGGCGGCAACTATTGGCAGGAAGGGCTCGAGCGCGGACAAATCGTGTCGGTCGGCGCCCGTATTGTCGAAGCGAAAGGTGAGCAGGTGGTGATTGAAGACGAATGTATCTGGAAACGTCCGGATGCGCAGGCACCTATCATCGACCGCCGTAAGATCACGATCTCCTCCCCGTCCAAAGATTTGTATCAGTTGGATTTCGATATCGAAATGGAAATGTTGATGGATGTCACGATCCAGAAAACCAACCATTCTTTGTTTAGTGCCCGTATCGATCCGGATCTGACGGTCAAGCAGGGGGGAGTTATGATTAATTCGGAAGGTAAAGAAGGGGAAAAAGGAACGTTTGGGGTCGGTTCGTCTTGGATCGATTGTTACGGCAAAAGGAAAACAGGAACGGAAGGCATTGCAATCATGCAGCATCCTTCCAATAAATGGTATCCGTCGCCTTGGTTCACGCGCGATTATGGTTTTATGTCTCCGACCCCCATGTACTGGCCGGAGAACGAGAAAACGACAGAGTTGAAAAAGGGAGACAAGATCAATTTAAGATACCGGGTATTGGTTCATGCCGGGAACTCCGGAGAGGCCAACATCGCCCGGTTATTTGAACAATATAAAAAAGAATAGACCGATGGAACTGAATTTGAAAGGTAAAGTTGCCGTTGTAACCGGTGGCGGTGGAGTTTTGGGAGGTAGTATTTCCCGTAGTCTCGTGGAAAATGGTGTAAAAGTGGCAATCCTGGATATCCGCCAGGAGCAGCTTGACAACCGGGTGAAGGAGTTGCAGCCGTTGGGAGATGTGATGGGTATTCAGTGCAATGTGTTGGATATGCAAAGCCTCGAGGCGGCGAGGGAAAAGTTGCTTGCCGGATGGGGAAGTGTCGATATCCTGATAAATGCCGCAGGTGGTAACCTGCCGGGCGCTACCCTGCGGGAAGACCAGACCGTGTTCGATATGAAGGTCGAAGATTTCAACCGGGTAACGGATCTGAATATGAACGGAACGGTTTATCCTTGCCTTGTATTCGGAAAAGCAATGGCCGAAAAAGGGGAAGGGAGCATTATCAACGTCTCGTCGATGGCGACCTATTCGGCTATTACGCGTGTGCCGGGTTATTCCGTCGCTAAAAGCGGTGTGAGCATCTTTACCCAATGGTTAGCTATGGAGATGGCTTTGAAGTTCAGTGAGAAAATCCGTGTGAATGCTTTGGCTCCGGGATTCTTCATCGGCGACCAGAATCGTGCGGTGCTGATCAACCCCGATGGATCTTATACGGATCGGAGCCGGAAGGTGTTGGCCCGAACGCCGATGAAACGTTTTGGGGATATCAAGGAGTTGAACGGGCTGGTTCATTTCTTGTGTTCGGAGCATGCCAGTTTCATTACGGGGGCAATCATTCCGGTGGATGGCGGGTTCAGTTCATTTAGCGGAGTCTGAGATATGGCATTGGAAAAAACATGGAGGTGGTTCGGCAGGAAAGATTCTGTCGGACTTGCCGATTTAAAGCAGATGGGTGTGGAAGGTGTCGTTACCTCCCTTCACCATATTCCTTCAGGCGAAGTTTGGCCGGTCGGGGAGATACGGGCTGTCAAGCGGGAAATAGAAAAATACGGTATGAGATGGAGCGTAGTGGAGAGCTTGCCCGTTTCGGAAGGCATCAAGATTTGTTCGGCCGACCGTCCTCGCCTGATCGAAAACTACCGGCAGTCTTTGCGTAATCTGGGAGCCTGCGGTATAGATACCGTATGCTATAATTTTATGCCTGTGCTGGATTGGGCGCGAACGGATTTGCATTATAAAAACGGGGATGGGGCCGAATCGATGTTGTTCGATTATCCGACTTTTGCCGCTTTCGACATTTATATCCTGAAACGGGAGGGGGCAAGTGAAAGTTATCCTGCGGATATTCAGGAAAAGGCTGCCGGGATAGCTGCCGGACTTTCCCCGGAACAGCAGGAAGAGTTGGCACATAATATTATTATCGTGACACAGGCGTTCATTCATGGCGTAGTGGGGGAAGGGGAAGATTATAAGAAACAGTTCCTCGATTATTTGAAAACGTATGATCGGATAGGGAAAGAACAGTTGCGCCGTAATCTCGTTCTGTTCCTGGACGATGTGGTTCCGGTTGCAGAGGAAGCCGGGGTGAACCTTTGTATTCATCCGGACGATCCCCCATTCCCTTTGCTTGGATTGCCGAGGATAGCCGGGACGGTCGAAGATCTCCGGTGGATATTCAGTCAATGTGAATCTATCGCAAACGGACTTACTTTTTGTACCGGTTCTTTATCGGCACGACCCGATAATGATCTGGTTTTAATGGCGAAAGAGTTTGCTTCCCGCATTCATTTCGTACATTTGCGGAATACGGCATTTTTATCGGATCATGGCTTTTATGAATCCGGGCATTTGGGAGGAAGTGTCGATATGTTTGCCGTGGTGAAGATCTTGCTGGAAGAACAAATCCGGCGGAAGAAAGCAGGGCGCAAGGATATAAGGTTACCTTTCCGTCCCGACCACGGCTTGCGGATATTGGACGATTACGGCAGGAGTGCCAATCCGGGATATCCTTTGATCGGCCGCCTGAAAGGACTTGCCGAAATAGATGGTTTGCAAACCGGAATAGAGCGTTTTTTGATCGAGAGTCCGGATAAAATAAATTAGATGTGTGAAAAAGATGAAGAAGTATTTGATTTTTACGGTGGCGTCGCTCTTGCTGATGCCTTCCTGTTCGACAAAGAAAGAAAAGTCCGGTGAACTGTCCGGAACTTCGGGCGAAGTAAAGCTGATTACGCTCGATCCAGGTCATTTCCATGCAGCTCTTGTACAAAAGAACTCTTATGAGCAGGTTGCGGACGAAGTATATGTGTATGCTCCGGAAGGGGACGATGTGCAGGAGCATTTGAATAAGATCGATGGTTATAATACGCGTTCGGACTCTCCTACAAAATGGCGGGAAGTCGTTTACCGGGGACCGGATTTCCTGGAAAAGATGCTTTCTGAAAAGAAAGGGAATGTAATGGTTACAGCCGGAAATAATGGGAAAAAAACCGAGTATATCAAACAAACGCTTATGGCCGGCATCCATGTCTTGGCGGATAAGCCGATGGCTATAAACAGCGAGAATTTCGGTTTACTCAAAGAATGTTTCGATATTGCCAGCCGGAAAGGTATTTTGTTGTACGATATTATGACGGAACGTCATGAGATAACAACCGTTTTACAACGTGAACTGTCCCGCGTTCCGGCTGTTTATGGCGAGCAATTGCAAGGAACTCCCGAAGAACCGGCAATCGTCAAGGAAAGTGTGCATCATTTCTTTAAAGTCGTTTCCGGGAACCCTCTGAAACGCCCTGCCTGGTTTTTTGATGTGAATCAACAGGGCGAAGGCATAGTCGATGTGACGACTCACTTGGTCGATCTTGTGCAGTGGGAGGCTTTTCCGGATCAGGTTATCGATTATACTCAAGATATCGAGCTCTTGGACGCTAACCGTTGGACTACTTCTATCAGTCCCGCCGAATTTACCCAGGTAACGGGTGCGGAAACTTATCCTGATTTCCTGCAAAAAGATGTCGAAAACGATACGCTCAAAGTCTATTGCAATGGTGATATCACCTATAGGCTGAAAGGCATTTGTGCGAAGGTTTCGGTAATCTGGAATTATACCTTCCCGAAAGGCGGCGGCGATACCCATTTCTCCGTCATGAAGGGTAGCAAGGCCGACCTGGTAATCCGCCAGGGCAAGGAGCAGAACTACCAGCCTGAATTGTTTGTCGAAGCAGTGAAAGGCGTGGATCTGGCCGCTTACGAAAAGGATCTGACCGCTTCGATGGAAAAGGTTTCGAAAGAATATCCGGGTGTAGCGTTGAATAAGGTCGGCGACGGCGTATGGCAGGTCGAAATCCCCGCAAAATACCGTGTAGGCCATGAAGCTCATTTCGGCCAGGTGACGGAACATTTCCTTGACTATCTGAAGGACGGCAAACTGCCGGATTGGGAAGTGCCTAATATGCTGGCTAAGTATTATACGACAACTTCGGCTTTGGATATGGCGAAAGCGAAGAAGTGATAGAGGGTTGGAATCTGAAAAAGAAGGTGTACGGGGGGTGATTTTCCGTACACCTTCTTTGTGTATAGGCGTTTGTTTTCAGTTTGATTCTTAAAAACCGAATTTGATCAACACCCCTTTGTGGTCTGTCGGCCATATTCCGGTTGGAGTGGAAAAGATATCCTGGCTGTCTTCCTCTACACGCTTATTGCGGACGATGGTGGATTTGGGACCTACTACCACTGCCTCTTTTACCTCCCAACCCGCGGATGGTATGTAATAAATGAAATCAATACGATCCCGTTCATCGGCTTCAGGTGCCCAAGTCAGGCGTTCGACCGGCATATTAGGATTGTCCGAAGGGAAAGTAAAGCCGGGATGAGTGACCGGGTCGGGATATTTGACACGGTAGGCATCCCGGAATCCGGCTTCGTACAGTAAAGTCGAACAATCCCATTGGACGACTGTCCCATTATGGTCCCACATCTCTTTTGTCTCTTCCGTCCAATCCAAATGAGAGGGTTCGTTGAAGTCTCCGCCCAGAATGATGAAATCAGCCTGCTGCTTTTTTGCATCTTCGATAACAAGCCGGATTGATTCGTCACGCAAAGATTCGCTGTTGGCTTTCTCTATTTCTGCGACATCTGTTACCGGAGCATCCAGCTTTTTCCAGGTCACGCCACTATAGCCTCGTGGCAGGTAACAGGCATAATGAGTATAATCCAAATGTCCAGTGTAGACAACTACCTGTTTCCCTTTTATGTCCAACCGGGTCCTGATGATACGGTCTTTGTGCGGAATATTTTCTGTTTGCTCTACGATCGGATATTTGGATAATAGGGCGACGTCCAACGAACTGCTTTCACCGAAATAGTTTTTGCCTTTTTTCTGCAATGCTTCAATGAAACGGGGAACGATCAATACTCCATCTCTATTGCTGGCTTCGCTGAACATCACAATGTCCGGATCTACTCGGACGATCTCATCCACAACTGCATCGAAGCCATGATTGACGACTGTTGCGTCCATCCAGATATTTAGATGTAATACGCTTAATTCATGCTTCTGCTTCGAAGTGCAGCTTGTACAAAGCAATAGGATCAGTCCTGTCCAAATTATGAATTGTCTCATGTTGGTTTTTGTATGATAATTATTTGATAATCCACATTTTATCATTCCAGTCGTCTTTGCCGTCATACTGGCGCTGGAGTGCTTCTTCCAGATTTTCGCGGTTGAAGTCGTATTCACGTTGTTCGTATCGCCATCTTAGCGGCATCTGGTCCGGTTTCGTGTTCATGTTCGATTGAGGATTGACAGGTAGTATGGGGTAACCGGTCCTTCGGTAATCGTAATAACAAGTATAGGTATTGTGCATGAACAGGTCCAGATATTTTTGTGTCAGCACTTCTTTCAAATCCTTTTCGAACGTATCGGCTTTTTTACCCAATTGTAATTCTGGTTTTGCCAGGAAGGATTGGATATAGTCGCTTGTTATTTCCCGGCCATGCCGGTATGCGGCAGGTGTGTATGCGGCAGCGAACTTCATGCTGGCTTCGATGCCTGTATGATAATATCGGTTGGCATCGCCATCGATCCAACCTCTGAGGCAAGCTTCGGCCAATACGAAGTTTAACTCGGCATATCCCATCTGGATGGTGGGTTGGCAAGTTTCGATTTCCCAAAAGCGGGAGTTGATGTTGGAAATATTGCCGGAGGTGTACTGATCCATGATTTCGCTATAGATTTTCGAGGGGTCGACTCCTTGATAAGCTTCCCATTCGCTATCTGACACGCCTGCGGCAGTTTGTGCCTTTGTCGGTTCACAATAAAAAAACAGGCGGTAGTCCTGGTGCTTTTTCAACACATCCGTGATTGTGACGGATACTCCAGGATAGGGGTTGAACCGAGATAGGTAGAGAGGATAGAGTTGGGAAGAAAGCGTGCCGTAGATGAACTGGAAATTGTCATCGTTCGATTCGAACAATTCTTGCTTAGTGACGATCGAGGAGAAACGTTGTCTGACGTTCAAATCAGTATCCTGTTCCTTTTTGGACAGGCTGAGCAAGATCCTTAATTGTAAAGCTGATACGGCTCTCTTCCATTTGGTAGGATCACCTCCATACACGATATCGCCGTCAAAATTGCGGGTAGCATTTGAGAAATGCGTATAAGCGGCATCAAGGTCGTCCAGCATTTGCAAGAAGATCTCTTTTTGTGTGTCATACTTGGGGCGTGTGTTTCCTTCCTCACCTTTCATGGCTTCGGAATAGGGAATGTCACCCAATGCCATGGTGGTGTCGTAGAGTCGGAAAACCTTGATGAACAAAGCTAAGCCTTCGTACGCATCCTTGTCGATATCGGCAGCCAGTTCAACCATTTTGAGACAGTTGGTCAAATCTTTGAATACACTGAATCCTGTTGTGGAAATCTGGTTGTATTGAACTTTTCTGCTGTCTTCCGAACCTTCATGCCAACTGATCATTTTAGTGAAGAACATGTCGCCGAAGAACCATTTGGCATCATATTTTCCGCCCGTTCGAAGTGCTTCCCTCAATTGCCCTGTAGCCAACATTCCAGGGGTTGCCGTAGTTGCCGCGTCGGGATTGGTGTTGATATCGTCGAATCCGCTGCAACTATAAGCCATACATACACAAACAATCAGCAAGAAATGATTTATATATGATTTTATTTTTTTCATGTCATGTTTATTTTAGAAATTGAACTTCAGATTAGCACCTACGTAACGGATAGAGGGAGAGTTGATATTTTCCGTGTCCACGTCTGGGTCGGAGAATTTGAAATCCTTTGTCCAGATCAGCAAGTTCTGTCCGACAAGGGCTATTTCCGCTCCTTTTACGATATGTGTGCAATATTTTTTCGGCAACCGGTAAGACAAAGAGAGCTCTCGTAATTTGAAGAACGTTTTGCTTTTCAGGAAATTGGATTTCCGCTCGCTGCCATTGTAAGAACGCATATAAGTTTCGTAAGAAACAGCCACATCATTCGGGGCAAAGACACGGGTATCTTCCAGGATATTACCATCGGAGTCGTATTTCACATCTCCCGAAACGACCTTTACACCTTCGGCAATGTAGCCATTGTGGTTCCCGTTCACGACTTCGTCGAACCGGAATTCGTTGTCCGAGTCTATATGACGGCCGGAATGCCACAGGCGTGAGCTCATGTAGTCGAACATGTGACCACCGACACGGCCGTCGAACGAGAAGCTCAACGTGAAGTCTTTATAGCTGAATGTGTTCGACCATCCCCAGATCCATTTCGGGTTGTAAGTACCGGCATAAGTCGGATAAGCGCTTTCTTTAGGCATGCCGTTGTAAAGGATCAGTTGTCCGTCGGGAGCCTTTTCCCAATCGTACATTTCCAACCAGTGCCAAGTCTTTCCGGGTGCAACCCAAGGTTTCTGGGTAGAGTATTTTTCATCGACCTTGGAGTAATAGTATCTGTCTGCAGCCCAATTGAACGAAGAGGTCCAGGTAAAGTCCTTTTGTTTGATGATGTCACCGCTGATCGTAAATTCAACGCCACGACTCAACTGTTCTTCACCGTAGTTGATCAGTGTGTTTGAGAAACCACTGGCGTAGCTCATATCAACATAACGCTGCAAGTCATACAGGATTTTGTGATAGTAGGCCAGGTCGAATTTCAAACGGTTTTTGAAGAAATACAGTTCCGTACCGATTTCGTATGAACGGGAAGCGCGTGGTCGCAACGATACGTCGCGGATAGTAGAAGGATAAAATGCCGCTGTCATGTTGCCCCAGTAATTCCGGGAAACGCTGTATGTCGAATTGATGTCATAGACATCTGTCGGAAATTTAGTTTGTGTCCATGAGCCTCTTATTTTCCAGAAATTCAAGATTTCGGGAAGTGTGATTAGTTCGGAAATAACCAAACTACCGGATACCGAAGGGTAAAAATAAGAGCGTTCGGACTTTGCCAGTGTAGATGCCCAGTCGTTACGTCCGGTGACTTCAACGAAGACTGCACTTTTCCATGACAATCCGACTTTTCCATATAGACTGTTGATCTGTTCTTTCGTGACAGATGAAGAGGTGCTTGCCGGGTCTACCGATGCGTTTAAAGAGAAGAATCCAGGCATATTTAAACCGTTATTGGTAGATGAACTTAGGTAATTGTTCTCTCTGAAATAGATGGATCCCCCAAGGAAACCATCGACCGCGAAGTCTCCGAACCTTTTGTTTGCCATCAACATGATGTCATCAGTCGTGCTGTAACCTGAATAGTTGGATAGGCGGAATCCCCCCTTTCTGTTGCCACGAGTACTGATCGGTTCTTTCAGCGTAAATTGGTTCTTGAAGGCATCGCCTCCGACACGCATGACCAGTTTCAGCCAATCCGTCACGTCCAGACTCATGTCCAGACTTCCGTTCGTCAGGTCCTGATGGCGCTGGTTCGTCCGTTCGTTTGCAAGGAAATAGGGATTGTCATACCACCAGTCGTCCATCCAGTTCTGTTCTTCCTGTTCCTTTCCGGCCCGCCAATAATTGCGGTATTCCCGCAGATCATATTCCGCACCGGTCCAGATGAGCAGATTATACATATAACTGCCCATGCCGTAGCCAGTTCCGTAGTTATTGGAAAAGATATTTTTATTGTATGCAATGTCGGCCTTCAAATGAAATTTTTTATAGTCCATCGCACCTCCGACGGAGAAGGTCAGTTTCTGTTGCTTGGAGTTCGGATATTGTCCTTTGTTGTAGATATGGTTTAGTGATGCGCGTACACTTCCGTATTCGCCTTTTTGGGAGATGCTGATATTATTGTTGGTCACTAATGCCTGTTCGAGGAAGTTCTTGAAGTTATCCTTGCCTTTGGATGTCAGAGGCATTTCTTCCCATTCATATGTGAGCGGGTTGTATTGGCTGGCGGTGCGTCCGATATCTAGTTTGTCTCCCCATACATAATCGCCGGGTGCATATTTCCCGCTTCCTCCCGAACTGTACGAATTTTGTACTTCTGGCAATTTCAGGAAACCTGCGTGGAACATTGTATTGGAACTTACGGATATGTCCAATCCTTCTTTCTGCGCTTTTTTGGTGGTGACCATGATGGCTCCATCTCCACCTCTTGAACCATAAAGAGCTGATGCCGTGGAACCTTTCAGAACACTGATGGATTCAATGTCGTCAGCCGGGATATCCGATAGCTTGACATTGTAATGCGGAATTCCGTCCACCACCAACAATGGCGTGCTCCCACGCAACGTTATTGTCGGTGAGGCCGCGAATTCAGTACTGTTTTTGATGTTTAGGCCTGCAATTTTTCCAGTCAGGGAGGTAGTGACGTCCGAACCTTTGGCAACAGTCAACTGATCGTTTTTCACTTCCTGAACCGCATATCCTAACGCTTTTTGTTCCCGTTTGATACCTAATGCTGTAACGACGACTTCGTCGATCATTTCTGTATCGTCTGTCAGCATGATATTGAACACTTGTTTTTTGTTGACCATTATCTCCTGTGTGCTGTATCCGATAAAAGATACTTGTAAGATGTCGCCTTCAACAGCATCCAGATTAAATTTACCATTAATATTGGTAATTGTCCCATTTGTTGTCCCTTTTATGAGGACATTAGCACCGATGACTGGCTCTCTTTGCGTATCCAATACCGTACCGCTGATTTTTTTGAGCAGTGCTTTAAATAACGCGATATGTTTATTTGAAATCTTAAAAGAGATATCTCTTTTATTACGCAGTACGCTGCGTAATATATCGTTCAACTCTCGATCGGTTTCCTGTATAGAGACCCTTTCACTTATGTCGATGTCAGAAGTGTTGTAAACAAATTTGTAACCAGTTTTAGCTTCAATCTCTTTAAAGATCTCTTCGAATGTCGCATTTTCTTTATTCAGAGAGAACTTTGGGCTTTGTGCATAAAGCGCGGATATACTGATCAATTGTAGAACTAAGAAGATGGCTGATATACAGATAAGCCGATTTAAGGAAAAATCTTTATGATTCTGCCCGGTAAATGAATTTTTATCCATAACTTTGTGGGTATTAATTTTTTATACTTGGCAAGGATTATCCCTGCCGGTTAACAATTGAATTTGGGAATGGTCGCAACATTCCCAATTCTTTTTTATCCGTACGCCGAGATACGGATTGATAGGTGTTTCTCATGTACTATTCATAATTTTGTTTTTTGTGGTTCAACATTGTATTTATTTTAAGAATATTTCTCCTTTCTGTTTCTCTATATTGTACCGGGCGGATATTTGCAGGATCGATAATATTTCATCCAATGTTTCTTTTCCGGTGAAATCAGCGTTGAAGGTTTGGTTACGCAGATTTTCATTTTCAATATGTATCTTGACATGGAAAGCTCGTTGCAGCTCCTGCATGATTTCTTCCAGGGAGGTGTCTCTGAATATAAATTTCCCGGTGATCCAGGAAGTTACATTTTCCGGCCGTACGGTCGACACTTTTAGGTTGTTACCGGATTTATAAAATATGGCTCGTTCGCCGGGTGATAATATCCGGTCTGCCGTTTGCGATTGATTCGTGTATTTATACAACCCGATTTTTCCGGTAATAAGAGTGATCTCTGTTTTTTCCGATTCTGCATCTACGTTAAAGGTTGTACCCAACACCCGTATTCCAATTCCATCGGCTTGAACGATAAAAGGTCTCTTTTCATCTTTCCGGACTTCAAAGAATGCTTCCCCTTTTATTTCAACCTGGCGGATTTGTTCGCTGAACTCTCTTGGATAACGCAGGCAGGCGTTCGCATTTAACCATACGACACTGCTATCCGGCAATGTGATTTTGGTTTTTGCATCGGGGACGGCTGTTGTCTCATAATAAACAAGTTCCTGCTCCGGCTCTTTATCGATCAGCAAGATGCTTGTAACTAACAGAAGGGCAATGGAAGCCGCTATAGAGAAATATTTCCATGCGGAGTTTCCTTTATCGGCATAAGATATGATGACGGGTCGTTTGACTCTGTCTGTCAAACGATCGGACATCTGCTTTTCATCAAAAGGCAAAGACTTGAAGCGTATGCGCTTTGTCAGTGATTCGAGTTCTTTATTGTTTTGTTTATTTTCCATCTTATTCCGATACCTTTATAAATAAAGATGACAGGTAAAGTGAAAAACTCCTACTCGGGATGCAAGAAAAAAATAAAAAAAGGATTCCGTAAATACTACATGACTGTTCGATCTCACCTTTTGGCATATTTGACTCCTCATTTATAGTTCCTATCTTGCAGATCCTGAAATAAATCCCTAGGGTAACCGCACCAAATTCATTTTTAAACGATACGATCTTATGGGCTACATAATATAAGGAATAATCCATCCCTGCTACAAGAAAACTTATCTACATAGGCATAAAAAACATCGGAGTGCCTGTAAATTCTGTAATCAGTGCCAGTGATTATAAAATCAGTGCCAGCAAT